>OGXI01001704.1_pt1 | contig 17720 bp, 10 predicted proteins | sample 1576221 | NCBI WGS metagenome assembly OGXI01 (sample SAMEA3541523, study PRJEB24748) | human gut metagenome | biome: human gut; feature: human-associated habitat; material: faeces | place: China | collected 2012
CTGAGATGTAAAGCCCTTGATAATAGATGTTGCACGTTTTAATATAAGCTCTTTGGCGATTACATCTGATATTTTTTTACCGCAAATCTCATTTGCAATATAGAACTTGCAACTGTCTGGATTATCTTTAGAGTAACCGGTGCAGCACCAGCCGACTTTTTTCTTGATTACAGGTTTACCGCACAACGGACAAATAAGCGTATTGCCCGTCATTGCTGATGTGTCACTGTTTTTAATCTGTTCGACCCACTTAATCACAAGTTTCTTGTATTCATTCAGAAAATTATTGCCGTCAGATTCTCCTCGGGCAATTTTATCAAGTTCCATTTCCATATCGCCCGTCATATCAACAGACAACATATCCGGTACTATCTTTTCGAGCGTATTGATTATATACATACCTTTTTCGGTCGGCATAATGCTTTTGACAGCGTTACCGTTTTTCCGGGTTCGGCGGGCAATATATCCTTTGTCATATAGTTCCTTAATTATGCCCTGACGTGTGGCGGCTGTACCAAGACCACGTTTTGTCAGTTTTATATAGCTCCGTGTCTGCTCGTCTGTGATATTATTTCCGGCAAGCTCCATTGCTGTAAGCAATGTCGCATCGGTGTAATATTTCGGCGGCTCGTTTTGTCCCTCTTTGACATCGAAACCGATAACTTTATAATTGTTATCCTTAACGATTTCGGGCAACCCGGTTACCTCCGGCGTTGCATCAACAGCAAACCAACCGGGATTGATTATATTCGTTCCGATTGCTGTAAACAGCTGATTATCAATCTGAAAAACAGCTTTGATGTTTTCTGTGACTGCTTTCGGATAAACGGTACGGATAATTGATAATGCAAGTAAAGTATATGCCTTGCGCTCATTTTCCGACATACCGCTTAAATCATTCGGCACAAGAGCGGTCGGTGTAATAGCAGTGTGCGAATCAACTTTGCTGTCATCATAATGCCGACGTGTACAGGGTGCAAAATTCTCAACAGGAATAGCATATTTAGCAAATTCGGGCATTTCAAACAGTAGCTTTATTATCTTTACCGTTTCATCTTTCATTGCATCTGTTAGATGCTCCGAGCTTGTGCGTGGATATGTTATCAATCTGTTTTCGTACAAGCTCTGAACGAGCTTTGTAAGCATATCAATTGTGAGATCCGTACACTTTGATAAATCAGCAAGCAAATGTGTAGTGTTATATAAAAGCGGAGCGGCTGTCTGCTTTTGCAACACCTCGACTTTAATCGCTTTTGCCGTATTTAATTTAATTTCATCTATAACAGCCTTTGCCGCCGTTTCGGTATCGTACTTATCTGCCGCTTCGGCAGTAAACTTTGCGCCGTCAGTTGCTTCGATATTGGCAACTATTTTATAAAACGGCTTTTTAACATAATTCCTTATTTCCCGTTCACGCTTAACAATCATTGCGAGTGTCGGCATTTTTACACGTCCGCAGGCAAATACATTATCCGTACCACCGAATTTCAATGTAGCCGCAACAGACGTGTTAATACCAACGAGCCAGTCTGTTGCAGACCGTATACGTCCTGCATTTTCAAGCGGCTTCATATCTTTTGCCGGGCGTAACTCTGCAAATGCCTTTCTGATCTTAAAAGGCGTCAAATCTGTTATCCAAACACGTTTATAAGGCACTGTACAATGCAACACTTCATATAAGTACGCAAAAATCAATTCGCCTTCACGGTCTGCATCAGTGGCATTGATTATCAGATCCGCCTTATCAAAGAACTGCTTAACATAATCATAAGCAAGCCTGGAATAATTATTATCTTTTACTCTTGTAATAAAATGTTCGGGTATAATCGGGTAATTATCGAAGCTCCAGAATTTATAACTTTCGTTATAATCTTCAGCCGGAGCTAAACCGCATAAGTGACCGGCACCGTGACAAAGTATAGCTTCCTCGCCGTTTAAATTTAAGCTCCAGTGAGCTATCGAGGGTTCTTTAGGATTCACTGTTTTTTTGTATGCGCCTAAAGCCTCGGCAATTGTCCGACCGAGGCTGTATTTTTCGGCATAGATTACAATCATAATCTTCTCCTTTCAAGTTGTGCTACAGGTAGCACATCTTAATAAACGATATATGCTTTAAGAATGTTGCTGTATACGTTATTGTTGTTTGCGTTTGTTGCCATCCAGTTGTCGGAAGGCTCAAGCATATACGCATTAAATCCGGACTTTATAAGCTGTTTGTTTATTGCAACAAACTTATTTACGGTAACAGGGAAAAAGCACAGATTTACATCCATCTTATTCGGAATAATTACGTTGTTAATGTAATCAGTAAGCATTGGCATATCCCAATCAGCCGCCGAACACAGCAAAAGGTGTATATACGCATTATGATTAAGCGTAATGCCGTCATCGCAAACGATGTAATCGAACGTATCACTGATTTTATCGAAACACGAATATATAATAACATCATCTATGTTGAAGCCGTTCTCGTTTACGGTAGTTGCGTCTACGTTAAAATATTTGCATAACCCGGCTGTTACAGCTGTAACAATGCAAACCTTTGCTCTTTCGTACTTGTGCAAGTAAAATGCAATGTCAAAAGCAGTGTATGTACTGCCGCAACGGGAATTATATCCGAATACCGAAATAATCACATTACCTCGCTGTATTCGTTCATAATTTTCAGTTAAACGTACAGTTTGCATTGAATATGAATTGTCACTGACATCTTTATAATTGATCCCGACAAAGTTGCCGGGATATTCGTGCACTTTTCTGTCGGGATAACTCAGTTCTTTATTTTCATCCGATGAATCTTCCGTAACCGGAATATCGGGCGTTTCTGTTTTTGGATTTAAGATCGCATAATCTATTGCGGCAGGATCAAAGCCCACAATAATATCATAAACGCCTATAGAATATAAAGCCGACGCATACTTGTTGAAACTGCTATCGTTACTGCACATAAAAATTATACGCATATAGCCGTAACGCATTTTTACAATGCTGAGAAAATCTATCAGTGATACACCTTTAGTGACGGTATCGTCACTAATTAATATACCGTGGGGACGATACTTTTCGAATATTTCAGCCGCAGTATTCGGCTTGACAGCAGTATATTTACCCACTGTTACAGTTTGCTCCGATTTTTTTAGAGCCGTTTCAAGAGGACGCACACTGCGTTTTCCCGCAATTATAACGAGGTTCATTTATTCACCGCCTTCTGCTGTATTAGTGTAATTTTCAATTCATCAAGCATTGATGATATAATCTTTAGATTTTCATCTTTAAATGTTTCGTAAGCAAACGAATCAAATATAATCATAAGATAGCTGTTTGTCGAAAGGTAAAGCCTGTAAACAAGCCGAGAACGCAGAGCCGGATCTGAAAGAATACCATCAGCCGCCGTGATAACGGCAACTGATGATAATGAATAATAATTCAGAAGGACAGCTCGGTTGTTTATCACATTTCCGTAACAGAAAGTAAAATCACTATCGTAAACGGAAAATGAGCATACAGGGATATGAGCTTTTTTTATATCCGAAAACATCTTATTAAACAGTGCCGAACCTGTCAGTTTATAACTTTTTTCTTCCGATTGCGGTTCTTTGCTTATTATATCCGTTATTGTGCTACAGGTAGCACAATAACGGTCCGGTTTTTTCTGATTTTGTTGCTCAACCTTTCCGGCGGAGTTGACCTTTGTTTTAGGTGCAGAGTATTTCAATTGGAATTTCTTCATGTAACATCTCTCCTAAAATCAGTCTGACAAAGATTATAGATAGAACTGTCTTTTGATATACGCCTGTCAAACGGTATAATCTTTTTACCGCTTACAATCAGTCCTGTGCCTTTTTCGCCGGTCTTCAAGTAGCTTGATTGTGACGGAGATAAGTTGAACAGCTCTATCACCTTATCAAGGTCGGTTTTCTTCTGCTGAAGCAAAACAACAAACTCTGAGTTTGACAGCATAAGTCTTGCCTGACCCGATTCAAGCACTTCAGTAATATTTTGAGTTATTCCTGTAGGAATACCGCCGTATTTTCTTATACGTTTGAAAACCTTTTGAAAGAAGTCGGCAGAACGCACTGTTTCTTTGTCGTTGCCATCGTTGAACATTATTGAGAATTCATCGACCCATACCCAAGTCTGAACGCCCTTTGTTCTGTTGTCACGAACACGTTGCCATATATACTCAAGAATAACCTGCAAGCCTACAGGACGCAACTGCTCGCCCATATCGGATATATCAATTGATAACAATTTGTTATCCGTATGAATGTTTGTTTTGCCCGAAAACGTATTAAAACTGCCGTTAACATACAGCTCAATGTCAAGAGCTATCTGATCTGCTTCAGGTAGCTTTTTGTTTATAAGAGCATTGTAAAAATCAACAAACGTAGGTATGAATTCCGGATTACCGTTATTAAGCACATAATCAGCGTAAACTTCTTTGACGCAACTGTCGATGATTGACTTATCTGCCGCAGACAGGGGAAAGCCTCGTGCTGTTTCTATGATTGACATAATCAGTTCAGATTTCATTGCAACGGCAGAAGTGCCGTTTTCGCTGATGTTTATATCAGTGTCGAATATGTTAATCTTCGTTTCGGAATCAGCCGATAATTTTAGCGTATCTCCGCCAAACTGTTTGATGATAGGATAGTATTCTCCGTCAGGATCTATAATTATCTTTTCTGACTTCGGGTAGCGTATGATGGTATCTATGATTTCGGATTTACAGTACATAGATTTGCCCGAACCCGATGTACCGAGAATGAAGCCGTTAGCGTTCATTTCTTCTGCTCGATCAAGAACAATGATAGCGTTTGTATGCTTGTTCATACCGTAGCAAAGACCGGTGTCTGAAAAATATGACCGTGCAGAAAATGGTATCAGTATACCTGCGGCATCCGATAACACATAAGTGTTAACGCTGTTTCCGTTGGCGGTATCAAAATGATTTATTCCAAACGGTAAGACGGAATTAAGCGCTTTTTCCTGCTGACGCACCAGACAATCAATAACTACCTGATGTTTTTTACCTTTAGAACGTATTGCTTCTGTCAGCTCGTCAAGCTCTTCTTTTGTAGCCGCAGACAGTGAGATATATACACCTATCTTGAAAAGCTCACAGTTTGTATCGGAAAGTCGCTCCTGCAAGTCCTCAAGCTCACGCTCACGCTCCATCCAATGATATGGCACAAAATTAAGACCTTTTTTATGATTCTTTTCAAGGCGTGCCTGAATTTTGCCTTGATGTGAGTATATGTTGTCTTTAACCTTATCCTGCGCTTCGGATTTGTCTATATGTCTAATATGCTTTGAAACGGCAACTTTACAATTGTTATCAAGAATATCCCTTATAAACTCATCGTCTAACGTGCGGTCATATCGAGCCATATACATTATTCTTGTATACGAATTACCGATTTCAATTTCTTTGGGGCGAAAGGCAAACATTGATGGTGCAATATAGTCCTTTATGGATCCGCCACGTGAATATATATCATTCGGCAAAAGAAATTCAGTATTGTCGAATGGGTGATAGTATTCATAAAGGACAGCAAACACATCTTCAGGCATAAGCTGATGCGTTTCACTGCCCATTGCCGCATAGAAATTTTGCAATTCCCGATAGTAACGAAACAGTATGTTTACATTATCTATGGTTTCGTTAGGCGTGTACGACATTGCAACAAGAGTTATTTTCTCACTTGTTGCGTCTTCGGACTTTGTGATATACGTTTCAAGATTTTTATTGTAATCATCCAGTAAATCACCGGAGATCTCTTCATTGTTGCTTATCAGTATATCCCTGAGCTTTGCGGTATTAACAGAAGAATTCATAATAAATTCCTGAAAGTTGATTTCGACCGGAAGTGCATTCAATAAACGCTGATAACGCTGATAGGTTTCTTCTTGCTCTTTGTCACGGAGCAAAGAATAATCTATATTTGAAAATGCGAATATCAATGTAAATGTGTTTGTTCCGGTAAGAAACAGCCCATTATCGTACACTTCATAAAATGGTATTGTATCCTGCGCCGATTTTGGCATAACAATTCGTTTATCATAACCAAACGGCACATTCTTTTTAGCCCAGCCGTTAAATAAATTATCAATTATCGACATCACTGAATACTCCTTTACTGTCAAACGGTCGCTTTTTTGTGGGATTTGAAGCAATAAATTGCAATACAGTCAACCCTTGAATACGGACTACTCCAAGTCCGATGAATAAAACGAGTTCCAAAAATACGACCCACATAATTATATCAATGTTGATTTTCAGCACCAGCCACAGCAAAAGCAATGTGCCGATTGTAGCAACACATCCTACAATCAGCATTATCACCTGCCCTATTGAAAAGCCCATTACAGTTCCGGGTTCCTGCATAATTTTCTTTGTTACTTTGCATTTTATCATTAAGAACCTCCTGTAAGCTGACGTAATGCAAGCGGTGGCTTTAAAATTAAAAATCCCATAGCAAGCACTACTAAAACTTTCGGTCCGGCTGAAGATAGCCAAACCAAGACATCCATAGGCGAATCTACACCTACGTTATTCATTGTAATGACTTTGCACCAGTACGATCCGGCAAGATATATTATTCCCATATATACAAGCGATAGCGCAGAACTGAGCAAGCCGTCAATGAAACGCTTAAAATATCCCTTTGTTGCATCACCTAACAGGCATGCAAAAAAAGCAGGCGATACACTGCAATATAGCGCCAACTCAAAAGTACGGAGCATTAGTTTTATCATTATGAGCCCGCATATAATTAATATTGCTAAGGCGACGATTATAATTGGAGCAAGCAATACCATATCCAATAGCTGATTAAGCAGTTCTCCGATAATCCATAATCCAGTATCAGTGCTTTTAAGCGTATCAAATGACGGAAAAACTATCATTTCATCAGCACTTGTAAATACACTTGACGCAATATCTGTACAGGTATCGATTATGGCTATACAAATATCTGTTGATAAATCTACCCATAATTTTGCCAATAAAAGCCCTACAAGGATTTTTATAACACCTTTGTAATTAACTAATTCAAACTGCATAGCAGAATGAATTAAATTAATTCCGAATAGCAGTACAAGTATGCCATATCCGATAGTTTTGAAAAACGGTGCAAATAAATCAACGAAACCCTTAAGATCGAATCCCCAAGGACTGTTTATTCCGGCTTTTATAGTAGCACCAAGTGCATTGATAATTCCTTGTGTCCAGTCAACAAGACCTTTTACCCAAGCAAAGATACCTACTGCCGAAGCTGCCATATCTTCTTTACCAAGGTCTTCAAGATCTTTTTTCATTTCTTCTTGGTTATATGCAGGTTTAGTGGTGGTGGTTTCTGTCGTTGTGGCGTTTGCTTTTGCAAAAGCCGTATGTTCAACGTGGTTTATATTTTCTGATACATCAATTATATTTCCTGAGCTGTCAACCGCTCTTGGAGCAACAGCTGTTGCTGTTACTCCACTGGTTGTTACTGCATCCGCACAGGCAGAAAATGATAAACCGAAAATCATCAGCAGACTGCATATAAGAAAGATGCTGATTTTTTTCATATCTACCTCTCTTAGAATAAAGCCTCAATCGCAAATGTTGCCGCAAAAAGAGCACCGCCGATTACCAATAGCGATATGCCGCCGTTGCGTTCACGCACATCCTCATTTCCGACACCCTGTGCAATCTTAATCAGTCCCGGTATTGCAGTTAAGCCGAGCACGACTATGCGTACAACCCAAAAAACGAGTGTTACAAGGGTCTTGTATGTAGCAGTGTTTACAGAAGAGGGTGCATTGCCAATGCCACCACCTTCGGCAAATGCTGAAAACGCAAGGAATACGGTTGAAAGAAGGATTGTGGTTGTGATTGAAATTGCCTTTGCTATTTTTCTGAATGCCTTTTTCATAATAAAATCTCCTTATCTGCGAATTATCGCATCTGATATTTTTTTAGCCGTATCTGAAACGACTTTTGTTGTAACCACTACTGCACCGGCAACCGGTACAGCCGACGAAGCCGCTGTTGTGGCAGTAGTGGCGGCTGTAGTAGCTGCCTGAGTTGCGCCGGCTGTAGTAGCTTGTGCAGCAGTTGCAGAAGCAACCTGTGTAGTCTGAACTGCAGCTTGAGAAGTTGCTTGCGTTGCCATACTACCCGCACCGGCATTTGATAAACTTCCGGATGAAAGATTCTTTGGTGTTATTACCGATTCGTCAATCAAATCAACGCCGTCTGCCAAATCACTGTATAGCTTTTTCTGACCGAGCTTTGTAAGCGATATGCTTGTATTTTCTGAATTGTATTGAATAAGTCCGTCTTTTTCCCATTTGGATATGTTCTCCATAACTTGCAGAGCCGCTTTCTTATCGGGTGAAAGTGTGACTTCTTCAATATCAAGATTAGAAGCAAATCTGAAGAATTGCAAATCTCGATCTGTACCCTCAAGAGTTATACCGTATCTGATTGTATCGTTTTCCAATCCGTGCTGAATTTCCATTGCACGAATAGCCGATCGTGCTTTGTCTATGTTAGCCGCACGAATGAAGTTTGGATTATTGATATACTCTCTGCCGCTATCTGTCAATGTTATATTACCGCTATTCAGATCTACATCAATCAAACCTTGCTTTTCCGCCAGTTCGAGATTGGATATGACAGCTTCTTTCAGTTCAGCATCAGGGATACTGTCTATAACCTCTTTTGGCAGAATATCATTCGCATTGAAATAGCTGAGGTCGGTAATCTGACCGGAAAAAGAAAATGGTAAACCGTTATCTAAATTTTCCAGAGCAGAGTTTTTCGCACGTTTCAACTGTTCGATGAAGTCGTATATCTGTTTGCCTGTACGAGCTATTCCGGCAACTTTACTGTTCATTTTTTCGGTGTCGTGCATAATCTCATCTTCTAACATTGGTGCCATATAAATGCCTCCTATCCTATAAATTCGTCGATAGTCGGTATTTCATAATCGGCTATCAATTCTTCTTCGTCAATTTCAGCAAGCACATTCTGATGTTCGCTAAGCTGAGCATCTCTTGCGGCTTCTTCAAACTGTCGCTGTAGTTCTGCTTGTTCGACACGTTCTTGTTCCGCCTGTTTCTGCTCGGACTGCTCACGCATTGCCTTTTCTTCTGACACTGACTGTTCCATAAGCTGTGCCATTTTTGTTTTTACCTCCTTTAACTTTTGAATTTGTTCATTATCGGAATACATCTCATTTATATCGGTATTGTTTGGTATTCCGCTCGGAAATGAGCTACCGACTTTATCGATAAGCGGATGTGATAATGTATCGAATTTGTGCAACCAAAAAGGCGGATACTCATCGAGAAACTCGATCATATAACCGCCGTATTTCTTTTTGATTTTCGGTGAAGCTCTGAATGCTCGTAGCAGCTCCGATGTAGTCAGTAAGTCACGTCCCTGATAACTTTCATTGTCAGAACTACTTCCGCCGCTTGTCGTTCCCTGACTGTGACCTTTCGTATCAATTCGTACTGTTGTCTTATCCAACTTTTCAACAATGTACTTTCGAGTTTCCAAGTCCGGTGCACCGAGGTAAGTAAATAAGGAACAGTTACCTATAATACTCTCCCAGTTGTCCTTGTACAAAGCCTTGAGCTGAGGCAACGACTGTAAAACAATACAGGCTCTTATATTGTTTGAACGTATAACGGCTGTGATTTTATCAAAATTAGGTATGCGTCCTATATTAGCAAATTCATCGAGCTCTATCGATACAAGCAACGGCAATCTACCGTTATGCTTGAAATTAGCACAGTACATAAGTCGTGCAAACAACTGCGAATAGAACATATTGCATATAGCCTTATATGTTGTGTCAGCGGGCGGAACAATCAGAAATATAGCCGTCTTTTCAACGCCGATGTTATCAAAGTCCATTTCATCAATTACAGTCAGGTCGTTGACATCTTCTACTGCCCACAAATCAAGACGTGTTGAGAGCGTCTTTGCGATACCTCCCATAGTTTCCTCAGGAGTACCTTTGATACCGTTCCAGTTAATTGTAGCAGCATCACAAGGATGCTCGATTGAGTGTTTATTAAGGCAACGAGCCAATTCGCACAATTCGTCTATTCTTCCATTTTTATATGTGATACTGTTAAGCAGTCTGACTACACGACCAAAGCATTTCACCTCGCCTTCAGCTTTCCAAAGGTAAATCATAATTGCAGTAAGTAATGATTTTGCCGAACCCGACCAGAAATCTTCTTTATCATCGTCACCGGCTGAAGCGTTAATAAAAGTGTTTGCCAAAACAACAATATCCTGCTCATCATTGATATAAACAAACGGATTGTATGCGTTGGTCTTTTTGATGTTTATCAGATTAAACACACGCACCTTGTACCCATTATCCATAAGTAGCTTTGCAGTATCTCTGTAAAGTTCACCTTTGGGATCGGTCACAACATAGCTTCCATACATCTGAATAATATCAGGTTTGATTTTTCTGAATGTTTTTCCTGCACCGGGACCGCCGATTAGTATTTCGTTCAGATTATGCGGTTCATAGTAACGTCCCTGCGGATTGTTAACGGTAACATAGAACTTGTTTCCGATTGGAATACCGGTTTCATCGCTGTTTTCCTTTTCGTCACGCTTAGTTGCCCAATCGGCACTTCCGGCTTCCACGCCTTTGTAATCATCGTAATTTTTGCTGAATAGCATAAGTGCAAGCAGTGACAAAGCAACAACGTAAATATACCAAACAGAACCGTGCATTTGCATTATTGCACCGATGTCAAAAGGTGCTGTAAAAGTTGGATTAGTCCAATATGGCATAGATTTTATCAGCACCGACAAATTTAAATTATCCGATGATATGTTGTTGTCGTATGCGTAGCACTGTAAGCTGTAAATCAGATAAGATATAATCAGGAATGTGATTACACCTATAACGGAGATAAGTATAAGACCGGTCTTTAAGACGGATTTGCTGTTTTTGTGCCGCAATTTGTTTTTATTTGCCATTACGCCCTCCTTTAAATGTGCTACCTGTAGCACGTTTTCGAGCAAGCATTCTTACATAATCTCTATCAAATAGTCGCCCTCTTTAAGATGTTCATTTATAGCAAAGCAACAAATAACTTTCGGATCCGAATGTTCCGATTTGAATTTAAAGCAAATCACCTCGCCGGTGTCACGATTGGTAAGCCGTAGTTGCACCTGAGAACGATATGGTTGATTCTTCTTCATCTTTCTCCTCCTTTAATCGCCACCACAAAGGCGGCAGGCTGACTGCCGCCCGGTGACAATAAAATATTAAATGCTGCTTAGCGTTTTCTCTTACGCTTCGATAGCGGGAACACAAGCACAACCGCCGCACTCATCATTACCATTGAAATGATAATAACTGCCGTCTGCGTAAAGCTGTCCTCGCTTGCACCTGTCGGGGGATTCTCCGGTATTCTGTCGTTGTACATTTCTGCAACAGCCATTACACCGTCACGGTCAATTGTTAACTGTTTATCTGCGGGCAAAAGATAGCCTGCCGAAGCAGAATCCTTAACTTCGTGTATGGTATATTCACCGGCTCTTAAATCTTTAATGCGGATTATACCGTTCTTGTCGGTTGTGTATGTTTTCTTGAAAGTCTGACCCGTGTATGTCTTTCCGGTTACCTCAAAATGTATTCCTTCGACCTTGTTGTCGTATGAGGTTTTTACAATCTTGATTTCACCCTTTGCCGGCGAGTTTATGAACGTACCCTTGCCAAGCTCATCGTTGGAAACTTCTACGGTTTCGCCGTCATTTACGATCTGGAAATAGTAGAAATTCACATCACGGACGAAGTATTCGGGAGCCTTTGTTTCCTGTACATAGTATTCACCGTATACAAGTCCCTCAAGGCTGTACACGCCTGTTTCGGTTTCTTTCATTGTGCCGACTACGGTTTTCTTATCGCTCTTGTAAACTGTAAATACAGCACCTGTTAATTTGTTTTCGGGATAGTCCTCATCGACCTTTGTCAATGTGACATTGCCGACAATGACCTTATTGACAAACTCTGCACTTGCAGTTGCGTCCTTAGTTACCGTGATCGTCTTGACCTGCGTCTTGGGCAGATAACCCTCAGCGTTGCTGATTTCGGTTATCGTGTACTTGCCTGTCGGCAACTCTGTAAGCTCAAACTTGCCGTTTGTCAGCATAAAGCGTGCTTCAGCTGTCTGACTGCCGTTATATACATACTTGCCGTTCTTTGATACCGCATTTAAGTATGCACCGTCAGCGTTCTTTACGGTGAAGTACACATTCTTTTCAAGCTCTGCCTTCTGAGCTGTTGTCAGCCCGTTGGGATTTGTCCATTTCTTTACGATACTTGCGTTGCCTGTATCACGCTCATTTACAAACGTTGCCTTTGCTGTCTGATTTCTGACTACTTTGATTTTCTGAGTCTGCTGTTTCGGACTGTAGTCCTTTGCATTGTTGTACTCAGTTACGGTGTAGTCACCTGTAGGCAGTTCTGCAATTGCAAATGTGCCGTTTTTCAGAACGAATTTTGTTTCCGTTTTCTGTGTGCCACAGTAGATGTAGCTACCGTTGCTTTCCTTAACCTTGAGATAAGCACCGTTGCTGTCGGTTACGGTAAAGTATACATTTTTTTCGATTTCAGCCTGTTCAGCGGCTGTCATTGTATCAAACTGCTTCCATACCTTTATAACCTTACCTGTGCCTGTGTCACGCTCGTTTACAAACGTTGCCGTTGCTGTCTGATTTCTTGCTACAGTTATCTTCACTGGATTTTCCGACTTGATTGTGTAATCGGAAAGTGTGCTGAATTCTGTCACAGTGTAGTCACCTGTAGGCAGTTCTGCAATTGCAAATGTGCTGTTCTTCAGAGTATATCTGAATTCCGATGTGCTGTCGCCGTTATATGTGTATATTCCGTCTGCACCTGTTGCGGTGATATACTTGCCGTTTCTGTCCTTTACGGTGAAATACAGGCTCTTTTCAAGCTCTGCCTTCATCTGTGCGATTTCATCGGCTGTCATATCTGCTGTGCCGTTGTCAAGTTTCCATTCCTTGATTATAGCTCCGTGACCGTAAGGATATTCGTTGAAGTCGGATTTTCCGATTTCATTGCTTACCGATACAGTAGCGTTTGCTGTTTTAAGTGTTACTGCGTGTACGTTTGTGTCAAGGTAGTATCCTTCGGGAGCTGTAAGCTCCTTGACACAATACGTTGTGCCGTCCTTGCTCTCGATCGGTAAGAAGTTACAAGTATACTTGCCGTCCTCAATTTCCGTGATAACTGCGTCGATTAAGGTGTCATCGGTTGCCGATGTATACGCCTTTGCAGGAATTTCACATTCTGCATCTGTGTAAATACCAAATGTAGCACCGCTTACCTTTTCGCCTGTCTTTGCGTCAACCTTGTTGATAACGATATTCGCATACGGCTTGTTCTCAATATTGACTGTTGTTACAGTATCGGTCTTGACTTCAATGTCTTTGCTTTCCTCGGTAATGTAACCAACCGTTTTACCTGTCTTGACCTCTGTAACCTTGTAATCACCGATACGGATATTACTGATTGTGATTGTACCCTTTGCATCGGTAGTAAAAGTCTTATCGTAGCTCTGTCCGGTCTTGGCTGTGCCGGTTACTCTGAACTGCCAGCCGGAAAGAACTCCATCAGCACTGTGCTTAGCAATACTTATCGTACCCGTCATTGCCTTGTTCGTAAATACTTTCTTTACTGTGCCATTAGGTGTTACTTCAAACGTAACGGGGTCGATAGAGAAGCTGTAGCCTGTTGTACCGCTTACTTCGTACACTGTGTATTCTTCTCTTGCGGGAAGTCCGCTTGCTATGAAGTTATATGTGCTTGTATTAAGCTTGAGTGACGTGCCTGTATTGTTTTCACCTTTATATGTGTAGTTGCCATCGCTACCCGTAAATGTAAGATACTTGCCGTTGTGCATTATCTTGAACGATACTTCGGCAAGCTGTTCATCGGTGATGTTCTCAACGGCGCCGTTTTCATTAAGGAACTCTTTGTCGACCTGTACAGATCCGGTCTTAAGCTGATTGTCAAGCTCAATGTCATCAAGATTTATTACAGCATTCGGATCACCGTCACCAAGGTCAATACGCTGGTCCCGGTTATCAATATCGTACTCTGTTCCGCTATAGGATTCAATAACAGCTAAGTAGTACGGAGCTGTATTGGTACCGAATGAGATAGTCATTTCACCATTGTCATTCAGCTTGAGATTTGTTGCTGATGTTTTGGTTGACGAAAGCCCTTTGTATGTATAATTACCGTTAGAACCGGTAAATTGTACATAATATCCTGCGGGAGGATTTGACGAAACGCTACCGCTGAAACCAAGCACCTGCAGATTTACAGTAACCTTAGCATACTGTTCTTTGAGCTGTGCTTCTGTCAGATTGTTCTCATCGGAGAAATGCTTTCTTATCACAACAACTGGCGTTGATTTATTCGTAAATGATATTGCCTTTATTTCGCCCTTATTGGCAATTGTGACCGTCTTTGTCTGCGTTTTCGGATTGTAACCGCTTGCGTTATTGATTTCGGTCACACTGTATGTTCCCAACGGGAGCTTGCTTACATTAAACTTACTGCCTCTGAGTTTCATATTATTTGCGGAAGTCTGAGTGCCGGCATAAACATACGCTCCTGCCGAGCCTGTAACCTTGATATACTTACCATTAGCGTCCTTGACAGTAAAGTAAACATTCTTTTCGAGGTTTGCTATCTGAGTAGCGGTCAATGTAGTATCAGAAAGCCATACCTTCTTTATCTGAGCCGTACCGCTGTCCTCGCTGTTCATAAAAGACACGGACGATGTTTTATCTCTTGAGATGGTAATTGTCTGAGATGCTCTGTTGACAGAATAACCATCCGGTGAGCCGTACTCATATACGGTATACTTGCCTGTAGGCAGGTCGGAAACTGTGAAATCACCTGTACCGGGATTAACATACAGCGATGTAGCTGTAGTCGATGTTCCTGTAAACGTATATGAGCCGCTGTACTTTGAACCGCTTACCGTAATGTACTTGTTATCAGCATTCTTGATACGGAAATATATCTGCTGATTATTCGAAATGCAGTTACTTGCTTCTATTGCGTTACCGTTGGTATCAATCCAGGTCTTTATAACCTCGCCTGTACCTGTGTTACGGGTATTGGTGAACGTTACCGTTCCTGTGCTGCCTGCTGTTACTGTTACCGTCTTGCTGACACCGCCTGTACGGGTGTAATAGGGTATCGAGCCGTCTGAATTCTTTCCGTGTTCTGTAACGGTATACATTCCTGCAGGTAACGATTTTACTAAAAAAGTGTTACTTGAGTTTAATTTGAACTGGCTCACGGAACCGCTTGTAGAGTAGGTATACGAGCCTGCCTTGCCAGTAGCCTTCACGGCCGAACCCGAACTATTCTTTATCGTGAAATAGATGTCGCTGTTATCGGCTTTCGTGCTTGAAGCATCGTGATTGTGTTCCCAGACTTTCTTTATCTGAGCTGTGCCTGTGCTTTCGGTCTTAAAGTTTGCGTAGAACTGCACAGGGTCATCAATACCCGCCGCCATAGTCTGAGAGCCATTGCCCGATTTCCATATAACGAGCTGATCGCCGCTTGTACGGTTTGCCTTGTATGTGCAGGACTTTGTGCCGCTTATCTTACTGTTTGTGCTGAAAGTATACTTATTACCGCTCTTAGTTACTGTAACACCGCTGATATTAAATGCACTTGCAGGCATACCGCTGTTGTTTTCATCAGCTAATGTTATGCTGTACTTCTTCGTCGAAGAGTTGTACTTCAGCGTATGAGTAGGAGCAGTAGCTTTCGCTCTTCCGGTAAAACTCGGCACAATTGAATATGCTTTCATCTTATTTAAGATGTATTCATAGCACTTTTCAGCAGGTCTGCCTTTTAACTGGTCGTAGTATGCTGTTTTGGGTGTGTTAGGAATACTTGAATTAACAGCCAGGTCACTTTTACCGTATCCTGTACGCAGACCTTGCTGATTTTCCCACGATACTACCTGTGTAGCAAACCAAAAATCGTCAAGATTTGTATTCGCTACAGGCGATGATTTTGTATCGCTGTTAAAACCGCAAAGTAAAACATATTTTAACATTTGCTGTATATCACGAGGGAGATTTCTTAGATAGGTATTATTGTTACCTTCACCTACATAAGAACTTCCTGTGTTATATGCAACACCGGCTTCAATGCATATAGCAGGTTGAACAATGCCGTTTTTACTTACACCTAACTTAGCATGAGTAGAAGCATAACGAGTTGCTTTTCCTATGCTACCGTCCGACTTATAGTAGATGTAGTCGTAATTGTACTTATCGGCGTAAGCCTTACCGTCAGAACCGACAAAATCACCTATCATTGCGGCATACACGGTATCGCCCTTGCCCCATTCAGCCGCTAATGTCTGAATAGGAAGTGCTACCAACATCATAATGCTTGCCATTAGCAAGCTTGTCAGCTTTTTGAATTTGTTTTTCATACTGATTTCCTTTCTTGGTTTGTATTTGTATATATAAAAAAGCAGTCCTACGGGTGCGGACTGCTTTGGATTTTTACTTTCAGAAAAAGAAAAAGAGCTTTGAATTTTATACTCTCAAAGCTCTTACATATTTAATTGTTCACAAATACGAAATGCGTTTAAATTTATGAATAAACTACATCAGCAGTTTAACCTCTTAAAAAGTATATAGCATATGCTTTTGTCAGCTTTCCGTTTTCATCTCGTACATTCAAATCTTCAGATATGTCCTGAATGTACACTTTGAAATAGTCGCCTTTTTTCATCTGTGCAACTCTAAAATTAGCTCCGGCTTCTTCGGTAACATTTCTTTTGATTACATTGGGGTGCAAATCGTAAGAGATAACAAGAGGTGCATTCCAAGTACTACCTTCAGGCGTCCAGCTCGGATCATCAAGATTTTTCAAACCATAATTATTAACAGCGTCATCAACGATGACCTTCTTTATAGCTTCAAGGTCGAACGGATATTCATATATCGACTTCGGCTTGCTTTCCTGCTTCTTTGTTGTGGTGGTCGCAGGCTTAGGTGTTTCAGCTTTCTTTGTGGTTGTTGTAGTCTGTATAACAATCTTGCTGTCGCTCAGATAGTCACCGTGTATAAAGCTACCGTCAGAGAGCTTATAATAGCCCGTGTCGGTCTTGGCTGTTACCGTGACTTTATCGTTCACGCTGTACAGCTTGACGGTTTCTGCACCGAGTACAGCTTTCTTACGGCTGTAGCAGTCTGTGTTGACGTACTTTGTACCGCTTGCCTTTGTTTCTGTCCATTCGGGTGCGGGCTTTGTAGTAGCGGCGGTTGTTGTCGTTGCCGGCTTTGGCTTTGCCGTTGTTACCGCTTTTGTGGTGGTAGTGGTAGTTTCAGCACTTTTTGTTTCCTGTGGCTTTGTGGTGACAGCTGTAGTGGTCTGAGCAGTAGTTGTTTCTGCTTTCGGCTCGTCAATCCTATCCATTACCGTTCCCGTTACTGCCGGAGCGGTAGTTGTCACTGCCGTTTCGGGTGCAGAGGACGTTGTGCTGCTTGCATTGCCTGCCGTGCAAGCACTGGTCAGTATTACGCTGATAAGGGTTATTGTTGCGAGTATGGTGTGGGTACGTTTCATTTTGTCCTCCTTTGTGGGATTGTTAGATTGATCTTAACTGTTTAAGAT
>OGXI01001709.1_pt1 | contig 17699 bp, 10 predicted proteins | sample 1576221 | NCBI WGS metagenome assembly OGXI01 (sample SAMEA3541523, study PRJEB24748) | human gut metagenome | biome: human gut; feature: human-associated habitat; material: faeces | place: China | collected 2012
ATCCGACCCGTCCGATCGACGCGACGAGCGGCTGGTACGACCAGCATTGCGGCGACTTCCATAGCGTGCACAACTATTTCCGGCCGCTGGAAATCTACCCGGACAAGGGTCCGTTGCGCGGATACGTGGCCGAATTCGAGAAGAAGCACCGCCGTCGCCGCAGGGCCGCGCATTACGTGGTGCTGCCGGTCGCACGGCACGGCGTACGCGCGTTCGTGATTTCGGAATTCGGCGGATTGGCGCAGCTCGTACCGGAGCATGCGGCGGTGTCGCGCGCCTACGGTTACGGTGAATACGATTCGATCGACGATTGGCGGGCCGCCGTGCGTTCCGTGCTCGCCTCCGCGGCCGCACTGGAATCGCGCGGACTTGCGGGATACGTGTATACGCAGGTTTCCGACGTGGAGGAGGAGCTCAACGGCCTGCTGACCTACGATCGCCGCGTCGACAAATTCGCCGAGTGAGATGCGCGATTGCGTGTGAGTGCACGGCGTCGTTGAGCGGCGGTGTTGTATAGCGGCGTTTCATGACGGTGTCGGCAGATGCCGTGCAATCGTCTGTTGCCGCGCTGAACAAGCTGCAGGAAGGCCGTTGGGGCGATATTCAGTGGGATAAACCCCCGAATTCGCACCGTCGTGACATTTCCGCTACGAAATTCTCAGGGAATTGACAGGAACACACATCGTTCCTCCAAGGGTCGGGCGGTTATATAGAACATGTCAACGGTTACGGCTGTTGGCGAGGTTCTTTCAAGAATCCCATAACTGAACCCTTCTTCTCTCTTCTCTCTCAGCCGGCGGCCTTCTCTCCGCCGGCTTTCTTTTTGCCGGCTTGCTTGTGGATGGTTTGACGGCTTGATTCGGTCCGCTTGCTCGTGGATATCCGAGGAGGCTCTCCGCACGAGGGAAAAGCATGTGCCGCTGGCCTGTGCTTCACGCTTTCCTGCACTGAAAAATAACCGGTAAACGTTTTCTAAAAAATCGGAGTGTCGCATGTCGCCATGACCTACACTTGAATGCAATATACGCAGCATACAAGCGCAGCAGGGTTGCTACTCAATGCGAGGCAAGACCTGGAACGACGTCACTATACGTCGTTCCAGGTCTTTTTTGTTTGCTGCGATTGCTGCATCTCATATCGATGAGGATCGATGGGAATGGAAGGTGGAATCATGACTGCGGTGCAGACGTCCAATCCAATACACGACGCCGAAGGTGCGGTGGAAGCCGGCATCCATGAGGTCGGCGCGACGATCGACGCCGTCGAGCGGGAGGTGGGGCGTGGCGTTTCCACACGTTTCCCGCTCAACAGCGCGTTCATCTTCACGTTCGGCGCTCTGGGAGGCATGCTGTTCGGCTTCGACACCGGCATCATCTCCGGAGCCTCGCCGCTCATCGAATCCGATTTCGGCCTGTCCGTGGCTCAGACCGGGTTCATCACATCATCCGTGTTGATCGGTTCCTGCGCGGGAGCCCTGTCCATCGGCGCGCTGTCCGATCGTTTCGGCCGCAAGAAGCTGCTGATTCTGGCGGCGATACTGTTCCTGCTCGGTTCGGGCATGTGCGCGGGATCCACGGGATTCCTGATGATGGTCGTGGCCCGCATCATCCTCGGTCTCGCCGTCGGCGCGGCCTCCTCGCTGACTCCGGCATATCTTGCCGAGCTTGCGCCGAAGGAACGTCGTGGATCGCTGTCCACGCTATTCCAGCTGATGATCACTTTCGGCATCCTGCTGGCATACGCGTCCAATCTCGGCTTCCTCGGCCACAATATCGCCGGCATCCGCGATTGGCGGTGGATGCTGGGGTCGGCGCTCGTGCCGGCGGCCCTGCTGCTGATCGGCGGCCTGCTGCTGCCGGAATCGCCGCGATATCTGGTGAGTCGAGGCAAGGATCGTGAGGCGTTCAAAGTACTTACCCTTATTCGCAAGGACGTCGATCAGACGCAGGTGCAGCTCGAGCTCGACGAGATCAAGGCCGTCGCCGCGCAGAACACCAAGGGCGGTGTCCGCGAGCTGTTCCGTATCGCCCGTCCTGCGCTCGTCGCCGCGATCGGCATCATGCTGTTCCAGCAGCTCGTCGGCATCAACTCCGTGATCTATTTCCTGCCGCAGGTGTTCATCAAAGGCTTCGGATTCCCCGAAAACCATGCCATCTGGGTGTCGGTCGGCATTGGCGTGGTCAACTTCGTGGCCACTATCGCGGCCACGCTTATCATGGACAAATTCCCCCGCAAGAAGCTGCTGATCTTCGGATCGGTGACGATGACCATCGCCCTCGCGGTGCTGGCCGTGCTTAACTTCACCGGCGATGTGGCCACGCTGGCCGTGCCGACCATGGTGCTGATCGCCTGCTATATCCTCGGCTTCGCGCTGTCATGGGGTCCGATCGCATGGGTGCTCATCGGCGAGATCTTCCCGTTGAGCGTGCGCGGCATCGGCAGCTCCTTCGGTTCCGCTGCCAACTGGCTGGGCAATTTCGTGGTCTCCCAGTTCTTCCTCATGCTGCTGGCCATGTTCGGCAACAACGTCGGCGGCCCGTTCACCATCTTTGGCGTGTTCTCCGCGCTGTCCATCCCGTTCGTGCTGCGTTTCGTGCCTGAGACCAAGGGCAAGTCGCTCGAACAGATCGAAGAGGAAATGGTCCGCCGCTGATACGGCGTCGCGGCATCGACGGCCATTGAATGGGGCGGGCACTCCGGAGGAGTATTCACCCCATTCACGTTATTCAACAGCGTTCGTATGAGAAGCGGCGGATTCGATCAAGGCATTCCCGGCTTTCCTCAAGCCATGGCATGCCGATGACGAACACATGCCCCAACGTCTCATGGCGGCGCGGCTTCGGGTCGAACAATTCAAAATCGGCGCCTTTGCGCGACAAGGCGGCGGCCAACGCCAGATTGTCGGCTTCAAGGAAATCGTCGCCGCAGGTGATGATGAGCAAGGGTGGCAGATCGACGTTGAACGCCAGACCCTCAGCGGTGAGGAACTTCGGATCGGCGGCTTCGAGCCCCGCAAAGAAATCGACGCCCAACATCTGCTCAAGACCGATACGGCGGTTCGGGTCATACCCGACCGTCAGCTTGCGGCCCATGGTCTCCAACGACGCCGAACTGTACGCGCCGCACACCGGAGCGGCACCCGCGAATCGGATGCCGGACGGCTTGTCGACGCCAAACGCAGCCGCGGCTTCCGCATTGTTTTCAATGGCCAAGGTCAGTAGCGTCAACGCGCCACCTGCGGAATCGCCGGTGAGGAACACCGCGTTCGGATTGACCGGATAATCGGCCATATGGGCTGCGATCCAACGCAATGCCGCCTGGATATCGGCCAATTGCCCACGCAAGTCGGTCTGCGGCGCCGGACGATAGTTCAATGAAAACACCGCGAAGCCCTGTTCCGCGAGATGCACGTTGAAATTCCGGTTCAGCTCCTTGTATCCGTAAGTGAATCCGCCGCCATGGATATCGATGTACACCGGCAGGGTGTGCCCACCGCGCAATACCGCGTCATGCGGCAGATACAGGTCGAGCAAATGGCCGCGGCACGCTCCCGCGGCCGTATCGTACCCGCCATCCGGCAGGTAGGCGAGGTCGGCGATTACATCGATGTCTTCCGGCGTGCTCCAGCGTTCGGAACGCGGCGTATCGATGGCGATCGCGCCAAATCGCATTCCCAGAATGCCCGGCAGCAGGTTCTCGGGAACCCCTTCGAGGTCGCCCGTGGTCTCCGTCCAACGTTCCGCGTTCCTGAGCATGTCCTCCGACAGGCCATATTCCGCAGCGAACTTCGCGCGGATGCGCTCCAAGTCCGTCATCCTTGCCGTCCTTTCCTCGACGTGCGTCGCCGATGCTTGTATCGATAGTTCGAGCTTGATTCCATTATCGTGCGATGTTCCGATGCGATGCTCCGATTCCGGCGAGCCAGGCTCCGATGACGGTTTTCGCAGCACCCGCAAACCAGTGGTATGTAACGGTATATATATGTTGATTTTATTATGATTGCGACACGCCGAAAACGCATCTGTTGCATCGGCGTACGGTTCGTTTAAAATAAGTCGAGTTTGCGAATCCGAACAGGGGTTTCGGCCGGCGGCGGCATGCCGGTGACGGGACGCTCGACACACGACGGACGTGAATCGTGGCGGCAACGAATGGCCGCAACACCACAACCCAACAACAACCCAACCAAGACCCAAGCAAACAATTCGAAGGAACGCTACGTATGTATGTCGATCCGAAACGCAACCAGCAGGCGGGCAACCTTGCATGGATCCTGCCGTACTGCAAACCCGACCTGCCGCGCGTGGCCGGCGCGGTCGTACTGTTCTGCGTGAACAACACCATGGCCCTCATCATCCCGCTGCTGTCCGGACTGATCGTGGACCGTGTCATCACCCAAGGCCATGTGGACGAACTGACCCGACTGTGCGTCATGATGCTCGTGCTCACCGTGGTGCGTGTCGGCTCCCGTTACGGCTGCCAAATGTGGATGGAACGCTTCGGACAGAACTCCATCTATCGTCTCGTCAGCGACGAATTCGAAAAACTCCACGAACTTGACTTCACCTACTTCAACCACACTCGCACTGGCGACGTCATGAGCCGCATGACGTCCGACACCGACGCCATCCGCCACGCACTGAGCTGGGTGAGCCTGCAAGCGCTTGACTGCGTGGTCATGTTCATCGGCGCGCTCGCCATGATGTTTTCGATTGATTGGCGACTTGCTTTTGCGCTCGCTTGCGTCACGCCACCACTGTTCATTTTGACACGCGGTCTGTCGAAGCATGCACGACCCCTGTTCTTCGATATCCGAAACTCGCTTGCCGAAATGAATTCGATGGTCGAGGAAAACATCGAAGGCAACCGCGTCGTCAAAGCGTTTGTGCGCGAATCGTACGAAACCGAAAAATTTGACGAACGCAACGACGACTATATGCAACGCAACATGGCCCAGGCATACAACAGCCGCAAATACATGCCCTGGCTTGACGGTCTCGGCTTTTCGCTGCAACTTATCACACTCGGTTTCGGCGGCTTTCTCGTCATCAAAGGGTACATGACTCTTGGCAACCTTGTGGCGTTCAACTCATACCTGTGGATGCTTGACAGCCCAATCCGCCAATCCGGATGGCTTACCAACGACTGGCAACGTTTCAACGCGGCATGCATAAAAATCCGTAAGCTGCTCACCGCCGAATCGCGTATTCGCGAAAAGCCGGAGTTTGCGGGGAAAGCCACGCAAAGCACTACGCGAGTCGGTACGCAAGGTACGCAAGGGGCGCAAGCCGCCGATAAATCGGCTAGAATCGCAGGAACCATCGACTTCCAGCACGTCGACTTCGCTTTCCCCGACGATCTGGGGACGCCTGTGCTCAGCGACATCGACTTCCACGTTCCCGCAGGCGCGAAACTCGGAATCCTCGGCGAAACCGGCTCCGGCAAATCGACTCTCGTCAACCTTATCTCCCGTTTCTACGACCCAACCGCCGGTCGTGTGCTCATCGACGGCATCGACGCGCGCGACTGGCCGCTCGCCACGTTGCGATCGCAAGTCTGCATCGTCGCGCAGGATACGTTCCTGTTTTCCGATACGATCGGCAGCAACATCAGCTTTGGCGCGGGCGACCGAGGCACCCGACTTGAGTACAACGGTCAGTACGACGGCCAGCGCAGACGACGTGGTTACGACGAACAGTACGTGCGCCGCATGGCCGCCATTGCCGGCGCGGATGGCTTCATCAGCAGCATGCCGGACGGCTACGATACCGTCGTCGGCGAACGTGGCGTCGGCCTGTCCGGCGGACAGAAGCAGCGACTGAGCTTGGCGCGTGCTCTCGCCGACAATCCGTCGATTCTGATTATGGACGATACGACCAGCGCCGTCGATATGGAAACGGAAGCAGAGATTCAGCGGCACTTGCGCGATTTGGACGAGAAGAAGACGATTGTCACAATCGCCCACCGCATTTCGTCGGTCAAGGATTCCGACTTGATTCTCGTGCTGGAGCATGGGCGCATTGTGGAACGTGGCACGCACGACGAATTGGTGGCCTCGCACGGCCGATATTGGCAGATTTACAGCAAGCAGTTGGGCGTGGATGCCGGCCGCTCGCAGGGATTCGAAGCGTAAGACGCGGGGGAGGATAACATCATGGCACAACGCAACACCTTCCGTGACGATGAAGACCTTGAAGAGAAGATCAATATGCGCGACCTCGCGCGCGTCGGCGTCTACCTGAAACCGTACATGGCCCGCGTGGTCTGGATTCTCATCGTCGTGGCGGCAATGGGCTGCATCAACGTCGTGGAACCGTATCTGACGAAAATCATGATCGACAGTGTCATTCCGGCGAAAAACCTTGCGCTGCTTGGCGAGCTGGTGGCACTGCTGGCGGTGCTCATCGTCATTTACGAATTCGGTTTGCGCTACCGTACTGTGGAAATCACGCGCGTCGGCCAGCTCATGCTTAAAGACATGCGCCGCGACCTGTTTACGCACATTCAGACGTTGCCGTTCAGCTATTTCGACTCGCGTCCGCATGGCAAAATCCTCATCCGCGTGGTCAACTATGTGAACACGCTTTCGGACACCCTGAGCTCCGGTCTGGTCAACGTGATTTCCGACGTGTTCACGTTCTTCATCACGCTAGTGGTCATGTTCGTCGTGGATTGGCGTCTCGCGCTGTACAGTCTCGCGTTGTTCCCGCTGCTCATCGCGTGGGTGCTGGGATTACAGCATTTCCAGCGTCGCGCGTACCAGGTGCTATCCAATAAGCAGAGCAATCTCAACGCGTTCATCCACGAATCGATCGCCGGTGTGAAGACCACCCAGACGTTCGCGCGCGAGGACACGCAGTTCCGCACATTCCAGGAACAGCAGGGCGCTGTGCGTTCCGCGTGGATGCGTACGGTGCATATCCAGACGCTTATGTGGCCGGGCATCCAGACCATTTCCGTCATGACGATCGCGTTCATCTATTATGTGGGTGTCACCGGTTTCGGCGGTGTGGACGTGACCACGGGTGTGCTGATCGCGTTCGTCGGCTACGCGAACAACTTCTGGAACCCGGTAATCAGCATCGGCAACTTCTACAACCAGCTGATCACCTGCTCCGCGTATCTCGAGCGCATCTTCGAGACGCTGGATGTGCAGCCGGAGATCCGCAACGCGCCGGACGCCGTCGATCTGCCGCAGATCGAGGGCCGCGTCGACTTCAACGACGTCGTCTTCCGCTACGAGCCGGACGGCCGCAACATCCTGAACCTGGTCGACCTGCATGTCGAGCCAGGCAAGACGATCGCGCTGGTCGGTCCTACGGGTGCCGGCAAAACCACGATCATCAACCTGCTGTCGCGTTTCTACGACGTCGCCGAAGGCTCGGTGACGATCGACGGCCACGACGTGCGTTCCGTGACGTTGGAAAGCCTGCGCCGGCAGATGGGCGTCATGCTGCAGGACACGTTCATCTTCTCCGGCAACGTGCGTGAGAACATCCGCTACGGCAAACTGGACGCCACCGACGAGGAGATCGTGGCCGCTGCCAAGGCCGTGCATGCGCACGAATTCATCATGGAACTGCCAGACGGCTACGACACCGTGGTGGAGGAGCGCGGCTCGACCCTGTCCGCGGGCCAACGCCAGCTCATCGCGTTCGCGCGCGTGCTGCTCGCCGACCCGCGCATCCTGATTCTCGACGAGGCCACGTCGAATATCGACACGCGTACCGAGGAGGCGTTGCAGGCCGGTCTGAACCATCTGCTCAAGGGGCGCACGAGCTTCATCATCGCGCACCGCCTGTCCACCATCGAGAATGCGGACGAAATCTGCTACATCGACCACGGGCAGATCGTGGAGCAGGGCAACCATGCCGAGCTGCTCGCCCGTCATGGCGCCTACTACCGGCTCTACGAATCGCAGTACGCCATGATCAAGGTCTGAGCAGCCGACTGCCAGTTCGGATACATGTTGGCCACGCGGAGTGCGTATTGGATGCATTTGTGAAATAATGGGCTGTGAGCGTTAACAATACAATGATGCACTAAGGAGCGCTTGCACTCATGACTACCACCAATCGCACCAGCCATCCAATCGCATTGCGCGACGCCACCGTCACCGACCCGTTCTGGGCATCGCGGCAGGAACTCGTGCGCACCCAGGTGATTCCCTACCAGTGGAACGCGCTGAACGACAACGTTCCCGGCGCCGCACCCAGCTACTGCATGCACAACTTCAAGGCCGCCGCCGCGCAAAATGCCGAGCATCGCAAGGAAGGCAAGGCCTTCGTGCCGCCGAAATACACGTTCCGCGGCTTCGAAGCCCTGCCGGACGACCCGGCGCACCCCGATCCCGACAAGTTCTACGGCTTCGTGTTCCAAGACACTGATTTCTCCAAATGGATCGAAGCGGTCGGCTACTCGCTGACCCACCACCCGGACGCCGACCTTGAAGCGACCGCCGACACCGCCATCGATATCGTCTGCGCGGCGCAGCTCGACAACGGCTACCTGGACACCTACTACATCCTCAACGGCATGGACCGGCACTTCACCAACCTGAAGGACCACCATGAGCTGTACTGCTTCGGCCACCTGACCGAAGGCGCGATCGCCTACTATCAAGCCACCGGCAAACGCAAGCTGCTCGACGCGGCCTGCCGTTTCGCTGATTACATCGATTCCCGATTCGGCACCGCCGACGGCAAGCTGCACGGCTATCCCGGGCACGAAATCGCCGAAATGGCACTCGTCAAACTCGCCGAGACCACCGGCGAACAGCGCTATGCCGACCTCGCCGAACACTTTGTACGCCAACGCGGCCGGCAGCCGCTCTATTTCGAGCTCGAAGACCGCCGCCGCGCCCGGGAGGACGGCCGCAACTACGCGCCGCGCGAGCAGAACTACGCCTATTACCAGGCCGACAAGCCGATCACGGAACAGACGGAGGCCCTCGGACACGCCGTCCGCGCCGCCTACTTCTACGCCGGAGCCGCCGACGTGGCACGCCTGACCGGCGACTCCGACCTGCTGGCATCCTGCGAACGACTATGGCGCAACATCGTCGACCGAAAGCTCTACATCACCGGCGGTATCGGCGCCACACACATGGGGGAGGCCTTCTCCTTCGACTATGATCTGCCGAACGACACCGCCTATTCGGAAAGCTGCGCCGCCATCGCGCTCGCGTTCTTCGCCCGCCGCATGCTGGAAATCCAGCCGAAATCCGAATATGCGGACGTCATGGAATCGGCGCTGTACAACACCACGCTCGCCGGCATGGCACTCGATGGCAAAAGCTTCTTCTACGTGAACCCGCTCGAAGTGGTGCCCGAGGCATGCCATCGCGATGAACGCAAGGCGCACGTCAAGCCGGTGCGCCAGAAGTGGTTCGGATGCGCCTGCTGCCCGCCGAACATCGCACGCATCGTGGAGGACGTGCAGCAGTACGCCTACACGATCGGAGACGACTCATCCACCCTGTATGTGCATCTGTATATGGGCGGCGGCGTCCATGCCAGGCTTTCCGGCACCGATGTGCGCCTTGACGTCATGTCCGATATGCCCTGGTCCGGCAAGGGATCCGTCGCGGTGGGCTTTGATGCAGGCGATTCTGCTTCCGATGCATCCAAGGACGCGGTTTTCACGATCGCCCTCCGTCTGCCCGCTTGGGCCGGTGGCGAAACCGCTTCCGATGCGGTCACCGTGCGCGGCCGCGACGACATCTCCCGCGTCATCAGAGACGGATACCTGTATCTGACCGGCGCATGGCATGACGGCGACGTCGTCGATTTCGATTTCCCGATGCCGGTCCACATGGTCGCCGCGAATCCGCTCGTGCGCGAGGACGCCGGAAAGGTGGCGTTCGTGCGCGGACCGCTGGCCTACTGCGCGGAAGGTGTCGATAATGGCGCGAACCTGCATCTGCTGCACGCCGATACCGCGCGCATCGCATCCGATCCATCCTGCGTGTCCGTTGATCGCATCGTCTTCCATGCCGGCGCCGTCGCGCAGGACGAGCAGGGGCTCGGCGAGGTGGACGCCGTCGATATGCCGATGACCACGCTGGCGATTCCCGCTTGGCGTGAAGTGGAAGACTCCGCGCAAACCTCCGCGTTGTACCATGATTGGCGTCCCGCCGAACGCAAGACGACGACGGCCACGCTGATTCCATACTTCGCATGGGCCAACCGTGGCGAGAACGAGATGACGGTGTTCCTACGCGGGTGAGCATGACGAGTGACGAAGGGACTGCCCGACAAAGGGGCTGTCCTTGGTTTCGGCAACATCGCCAAAACCAAGGATGCGCCAGTCGAGTTCATCGCATATCTCCGCTTCGGGTAGACACGCACGTGCGATTTGCCCCATTTACCGCTTAAGCTAGTACCAGGTACGTCAATCGATGCATGTCAATGATCAGGCGGTATCTGAACACGGTTGAGGAGTCGAAGATGATAAGCGGTGCCGGTGCAATGAACCCCGTATGTCCCCGTGAGGACGGGCGTCTCGAATGGGGCAATGGCGTGGTTTCCATGCTGTTCGACACGGCAGGCGATTCCCCCGTCCGATTGTGCAACGTTGCAGGCCGCGGCATGGGGCCCATCGGCGGCCGTGTTGCCGACGATGGAAGAACCGTGCTGGAACATGATCCGCGTCCGATCGTCGAAGTGCGTGCCGCCAACACCGGATCGCAGGACAATCGCCTCACCTTGATCGCCACGGTGGCGGGCAGCGTATTGCGATTCGTCTCGGCCGCCGCCTCCGAGCCGGAGGAAGGGTCCGCCGAACCATATCGTTTGGAGATCGTCCAATTCGCTTCGTATGCGGATCTGGAACCGCACGGGCGTGTGTTCGAACCGGCCGCCGCCGAACGGTCCGAAGCCGCCGCGCAGCCCTCGCCGGAAACCGTCCGCCATGCCGACGCCACGGCTGGGCTGGTAGTCACTTCCGTATTCGAAGCGTTCCCGGGTCTGTCCGCAGTGCGCACCTGCACGCGGTTGAGCTCCGCGCGCCCGCTGCCCATCGAAGCGGTGTCGTCGTTGAATCTGACGGTGCCGATGCGCGTCAACTGCGGCAAAATCGACCATTCCCGCGTATTCTGGGGAGACTCCGCGTGGGCGGTGGAAAACGATTGGCGCAGCCGTCCACTGCGCGACGTATCGGTGCGCAATCGCAATCAAGTCATCAATCCCGGCCAATCCAGCTCGCGATTCGCCATGAGCTCCGCCTCCACATGGAGCACCGGCGTGCATGAGCCGGCCGGCATCGTACAGGTCGAGGGCTCGCGCCGCCAATCGCGCGACTTCTCCGTAATGTGGCAGATCGAGCACAACGGCCCATGGGAATGGGAGATCGGCGAGGATGATCCCGGTTTGCACATCAGCGCGTTCGGACCGGAATATCAGGACCACCATTGGTATACGGAGCTGGGTGAAGGCCACGATTTCGAATCGGTGCCGGTCTCCTTCGCGATCTCGGCCGGCGATTGGCAGCAGTCCGTCGCCGAAATGACATTGCAGCGCCGTGCGTTGCGTGCCGCCAAGGCTCGCGAATTGGGTCGTTCCGAGCAGCTCGAACGCACGCAGGGACTCGTCATCTACAACGATTACATGAACACCCTGTTCGGCGACCCGCGCTTGGAGAAGGAGCTGCCGCTCGTCGAGGGCGCGGCACGCGTCGGCGCGGACATCTTCTGCATCGACGCCGGCTGGTACGACAGCACGGACGGCGGTTGGTGGGACATGGTCGGAGAATGGCAGGCCTCCACGAACCGTTTCGGCGAAGCTGGACTCAAGGGTTTGGCCGACACCATCCGCGCGCATGGCATGGGCTTGGGATTGTGGCTCGAGCCTGAGGTGATCGGTGTGAAATCGCCGCTCGCCCAAAGTCTGCCCGATGACGCGTTCTTCCAGCGCCACGGTGTGCGCGTGTGCGATTCGGGCCGGTACCTGCTTGACTTCCGCTCGCCCGCCGCACGCGAGCACGTCACTCGCACCGTCGACCGGCTGATTGACGATTTCGGCGCGGTCTTCTTCAAATTCGACTACAACACCGTCCCCGGCGTCGGCACTGATCTCGACGCCGAATCCGCCGGCGCTGGCCTGCTCGGCCACTGCCGTGCCTATTTGGATTGGCTGGACGACCTGCGCCGCCGCCATCCGGACGTTATGATCGAAAACTGCGGTTCCGGTGCGATGCGCGCCGATTACGCGCAGTTGCAACGCCTTGATCTGCAGTCCACCTCCGACCAGTGCGATCCGTTGATTTACGCGGCGATCGCCGCCGGCGCGGGCTTGACGATTCTGCCGGAACAGCAGGGCAATTGGGGTTATGCGCAGCAGGAAATGGATGACGAAACGGCTGTCTTCACGCTCGCTACGGGGGTGTTGGGCAGGCTGTATCTGTCGGGCTTCCTCAATCGCATGGACGATACGCGGCTCGGCTTGGTGCGTGACGCCGTCGCGCTGCATCGCCGTATTCTTGCCGAACAGCGCGATTTGGTGCCGTTCTGGCCGTCCCGCATGCCTGATTTCAATGGCGATTGGTTGATCGCCGGATTGCGTCATTGCGATTTCGCTGCCAATGCTGCTGGTGCTGCCAATACTGCGACCGAAGCCGGAACCGAAACCGCGGCCGATGCTGCAACGGCTAATGCCGACGACCAATCGCCTGACTACGTCATCGTCTGGCGTCGCAGTGGCACCCCGTCCGTGAATATGCCGCTGCCGTCGGGTGCCAAAATCGAGCAGATCTTCCCCGATCCGAACCATCCCGAGCACGCGCCTGAAGCCAAGCCGTGGACCATCGAACGCATGGATCCGGAAACGGTCCGTCTCAACACGGCCACATCCAAGCAGCCATCCGCCCGTATCTTCGCCGTTCACCGCGCCTGACCCCCTAAAAAGCCGACGGGCAGGGCAACCCTCCCGTCGGCTTGGCGGTGCGTATCGCTGTAGCGAAGCGCCTACAGTGCGAAGGCTGTTTCGATGGCGTCGTATTCGGCGGCCGTGATCGGCAGAATCGCGCCGTGACGCTTCTTCAGCGCGCCGAAATCGATATCGTCTGCGCGCTGCCAATCGGCCGGATCATGCGAGGCGAGCGAGGCGGCGCGGAACGACAGGTAGCCCTTGGACTCCGCGTACTGGTCGCACATCAGGCCGAATGGCATGGTCCTGCCGTTGACCACCTTCACGTCTTCGTCGTTGTAACGGAACAGTTCCGGTCCTTCCAAATAGTGCATGGAATACCGGCCATTGCCGAAGATATCGGTGAGCGTGCCCACATACGACCATTCGTCCGGATCGTCGGTGCGCAGCACTTCGTAGGTCGCCGCATATGGGTTGCGAGTGCGTTCAATGGTGATTTCCGAATCTTTGGATGCGCGGTACCACCATCCGTCATCGTCGCGCAGCATGGTCGAATCGATGATCGCATTTTTGCGATCGATCCATTTGACTGGATCGGAGAATGTTTTGAAGTCAACGGTTGTCGCGTAATACACGTTCGTTGGATCGCCCAGCTCATTGGCCAGTGGATTCGTGGGGTTTTCGACGTTGCTCTTCGTGGACCAGAACACAATCCACTGCTTGCGGTCCGGATCCCAATTTGCCTCTGGTGCCCAGGCCATGCCTGCGCCGGGAATTTTAGAGGCTACATCCACAAGGCGCGGTTCGCTCCAATGGACCAGGTCGGGGGAGTCCCAGATCACCAGTCCGGTCGAGCCGTTCGTGGTGGTGCCGTCGTTTGGTCCCCAACCGCCACGGTAGTAGATGCTCAAATCGGTGGCCACAATGTGGAATCCGCCGCGCGGGTCGCGCACGATATGCGGGTCGCGCACGCCTTTCTCGCCGCCCTGCCACGTCAGCGCCGGACTGCCGGCCGGGCGCAGGTCCTTCCAATGCATGCCGTCGCAGCTCAGCGCGAAGTACAGTTGCTCATCGGTGGGATTGCGCTCTTCGCCGATGAAATGTACGAACAGATAGGCCTGGGTGTCGATGCTCATGATGCTCCTAGAGATTCCTTGTCGGTTGGTGGCGGTTGGTGGCAGGTGATGGCGATTTTGGTTGCAATGGCGACTGCGCATGACAGGTTAGCTGTCGTCAAGTGCCATTCTTAGACGGCAGTGGACTCTCGTTCCACCAGCTGATAACCGATAATGGCTCGCCTGGGCGGCAGCGTTTCGTCATTGTTGCTGTCGATGCGTTCGGAAAGCATGTCGACAGAGAATTTCGCGAGTTGTGTGAAATCGACCTGGATAGTGCTCAACGTCGGCGTCGTGTACGATCCGGAAGTCACGCCGTCGAATCCGATCACCTTCACGTCCTGCGGCACGCGTAGTCCGCGGTCCGCGAGCCCGCGTATCACGCCGAACGCCGCGAAATCGTTGGCGCAGCACGCGCCGTCGAACTCGGTGCCACCATGTCCGCTCCGTGCGGCGAGAATACGTTCCGCAATCGCATGCCCGGCGATGATGCCATTGGCCACATCCCCGGCTTCGAACACCATCGACTCGTCATAAGGCAGTCCGGCGTCGGACAGCGCCCCGTACGCGCCGCGCAATCGCAGAGCGAACGCGTTCTGGGCATGCGCCAGATCGGCGCGGGGAACGAACCGGTGGCCGACGATCGCGATGTTGCGGCATCCGCGGTCAATCAGATGTTGCATCGCCGCGCGTTCGGCCTCCTCATTGGGGAAGTTCACCGCATCGACGGTCGGCGTCTCCTCGCAGGCGTCCAGCAGCACGAAAGGTCTGCCGCCATTGAGTTTGGACAGCGGCACGTTCGTGCCCAGGCCCGTGGCGTGCAGGATCTCGCCATCGAACAGCTGTCCGGAGAACGGATTGCTGCTTAACGCGTGCTCAGCAGCGTCCGGCGAATACTGCGTCTGCTCAATGAATGGGATAAGCCCGCGGGACACGATCTCGTTGCTCAACGCTTGTGTGAGCTTCGAATAGAACGGCGAATCGAATTCGTTGACGATAATGTGGATGATGTTGCTGCGGCCCGATTTGAGCATGCTGGCCGTCAGATTGATGCGGTAGTCGAGTTTTTTTGCCGCGGCGATCACTTTGGCGCGGGTCGATTCCTTGACGCCTGGCTTGCCGCGCAGCGCGTTCGACGCGGTCATGGGGGAGACGCCCGCTTCCGCGGCCACGTCGCGTAGCGTCGGTGTGCTGCTGGTCATATGCCGCTCCTTGAACAATACGATTGATATGTAACGATATTATATTTTTTCGATTCTGTAAAATCGTTGCAAATACAAAGACTCACCGACGTATTGTGTCCATTGCGGACGCTTGGATTTGCGCTAGAATATGTAACGATACATATATGGTTCGCATGACGGCGTCCGGCTTTTGCCACCGCTGCGTCATAACGGCCCCGAGCGAAGAGAGGTTCGATGACGATCCCTATCACCGTTTCCGTCGATCCAACTGACAGGCGCCTAGCAGACGCGCCTGCGCCGGTCAAAGCCTGGCGTCCGCCGATGGGCTGGAACAGCTGGGACTCCTACGGCACCACCATCACCGAGCAGGAGGTCCTAGACAACGCGCGCTTCATGGCCGAGCATCTCAAGGACGCCGGCTGGGACACGCTGGTCATCGACGCCGGCTGGTTCGACCCCAACGCCCACGCGCACGGCTATTCCGACGGCACGCCGCTGTGCATCGATGCATATGGCCGGCAGATTCCCGACGAGCAACGTTTCCCGAGCGCGGCAGACGGCAAAGGATTCGGCCCGCTCGCCGACGCGGTGCACCGGCTCGGTCTCAAACTCGGCGTGCACGTGATGCGCGGCATTCCGAGACAGGCCGTGCACGAGAACCTGCCGGTCAAAGGCACCACGCTGCATGCGCAGGACGTTGCCGACACCGAGCACACTTGCGCATGGAATCACGACAACTACGGCCTCAAGCGGGGCGATGCCGGCGCGCAGGCCTGGTATGACGCACAGGTCGACCTGCTCGCCTCCTGGGGACTCGACTTCCTCAAGGTCGACGACATGCAGACCCCGTTCTTCCCAGAGGAGATCGAGGCCTACCATCACGCCATCGAACGCGCGGAAGCCGCCTACGGCCGACCGATCACGCTATCGCTGTCCCCGGGAGGCTGGGTGGCCAGCACCCATGTCGATTTTCTCCGCAGTGTCTCGCAGATGTGGCGCATCTCCGACGATTTGTGGGACCGCTGGGAAGACATCTACCAGCAGTTCCCCCGGCTCGCGCGATGGGCGCCGATGCAGCGCACTGGCCATTGGGCCGACGCCGACATGCTGCCGCTCGGACATATCGGCCTGCGCGCCGAACGCGGCGATGACCGCCAATCGAAACTGACCTGCGACGAGCAGAAAACACTGCTCACCCTGTGGAGCATGGGCAGATCCCCGTTGATGGTCGGCGGCGATCTGCCTACCAGCAACGCTGACACCATCGCACTGCTCGCCAACCCGGCCCTGCGCGAAGTGACCGCCGGCTCGTCCGGCAACCGCGAAATCGTCCGGGAACGGCTGTTCGCCGAATGGAACGTGGAGGAATCCTTCATCGGCGAACTCATCGTATGGACTGCCAAAGCATCGGACTGGGCCGACGGCACCACATCGGCGCATGCACACGGCCACTACGGCGCGATCTTCTGGACCGGCAGCGAGCCGTACGAGCTCAAGGGCAACATCCAGCTGCAAAGCTTCGTCGGCATCGACCAACGCAACGCGGACTGGACGCTCACCGATTTGTGGGCCGACGCCCCGCAATCACCCGACGGCATCCGATCGGACGTCCGCATCGAAGGCGAAGGCGAGGACCGCGTCATCCGCGGCACCATCCCTGCGCACGGCTGCCTCTGGTTCGCGCTCGACTGAGCCCGTCTGACGCCAGCCGGCGGCGAATAGCCGCGAAACGAACGCCAAACCGTGCAATCGCACACCAAATGTACTTTCTGCATAAATATCGCCCTGGTGGGCAAGCATGATTTCTTTGCAAAGAGTCAGCCCAAGGCCGCGCCCTTCGATTTGGGTATGACCGTTTTTCTGGTTGTTCTCTGCCCGATAGAACTGATCGAACACATGGGCAAGCTGAGATTCACGGATCCCCATCCCTTTGTCTGATACCGACACGATGAAGTTCTCGGCGGCGTCGTCTACTTTAAACGTGATGTGCAGTTCCTTATGTGCATCGGAATATTTGATCGCGTTTGTGATCAGGTTGGAAAAAACCTGATTGATGCGGTCAAGATCCAGTACAGCCCAGTAGTGAGACAGCGTGATCTCGTCGTAGTCAATGGAAATCTCAAATCCGGCAGCCCTGGCATCGCCTATGTTGCTGGTGATCAGAAGATCTGCGGCATCGGTTATGGTGCAAAGGGTAAAATCAAAGGTGAACTGATGAGTCTGCATCTTTGACAGCTGCCCCAGATCGTCCACCAGCTTTTTTAAGATCAAAGTCTTGGCGGTGATGATCTCCATTGCTTCGTGCTTTTCTTCCTTGCTGCTGATCGTTCCATCGCTGATCGCGGTCAGATAACCGGCAATGGATGTGATCGGTGTCCGCAGCTCATGTGAAATATAGGACAGGAGCATATTGCGGCTTTTTGTGGCTTCGATCTGATTCAGCTCGGCCGATTTGATCGAAGTGATATCACGGAAAGATCCTTCCAGAGCAATTTCTCGCGGTCTGTTTTGCACATGCCGGAAAGCTTATCTGCCAC
>OGXI01001737.1_pt1 | contig 17471 bp, 18 predicted proteins | sample 1576221 | NCBI WGS metagenome assembly OGXI01 (sample SAMEA3541523, study PRJEB24748) | human gut metagenome | biome: human gut; feature: human-associated habitat; material: faeces | place: China | collected 2012
AAATAACAGTGGGAGGAAGAGATATATGACATTTTATCAGGAGTTACAGCTCAGTTCAGTTGCATCTAAGCAGCTGATCAAAGCGACAGAAGACAAGAAGGAAAGACGTAGACACATTCTTATTTATAATTTTAAGGTCTATCTTGTAATGGCGTTTTGTGTGGCAGTGGTTTCCTTATACAGTCATTTCACAGGGAATAACAACAGTGTAGTAGGCGTTACGGTGCTTCTTGCGGTGCTTGTTCTTCGACAGGCAGATTTTGGAATTCGTACAACGCACGGATTGGCATCCATCGTCGGAATCTTTGGAATATTGATTGCAGGACCGAAGCTTTCGAATATGGTGTCACCGGTTCCGGCATTCTTTATTAATGTAGTATGCATTTTGCTTCTTATGATTTTGGGATGTCACAATGTGATTATGTACAATCATTCTACATTTGTTCTTGGATATCTTCTTCTTCAGGGATATGATGTGACCGGACAGGAGTACTTGTATCGTGTGGCTGGCCTTTTGGTTGGAATGGTATTGTGTATGGCGATTTTCTATAAGAATCAGAAGAACAGACCGTATCGAAGATCATTTCTTGATTTGTTCCGCGAGTTCGATATTAACTCCGCAAGAAACAGATGGTATATTCGTCTTTCACTGGTTGTTTCCAGCGCAATGCTGTTCATGTCATTGCTTGGACTTCCAAGAGCAATGTGGGCGGGAATCGCAAGCATGTCTGTTTGTCTCCCATTTCCGGATGACTGTGGAGAGCGAGCAGGTAAGAGAGCTGCATTTAATATAGTAGGATGTCTGTTATTTGTTATCCTGTATCTGGTGCTTCCGGATACCGGTGCCTGCTGTTCGCGTGCGGTACGGCCGTGCTGCTGCTGGCGTTTTCCGGGCCGCTCGGGCGGTTGATCTACCACTCGGACGACGCGGGACGGTACATCCGGCTGCTGGCGCCGCTCGTGCCGGTGATGTATCTCGACACCGTGACCGACGGCTGCCTGCGCGGGCTCGGCCAGCAGACGCGCTGCATGGCCATCAATGTGCTCGACGCCACGCTCGGCGTAGTGCTCGTGTGGGTGCTGCTGCCGCGGTTCGGGCTGGCGGGGTACATCTTCATTTTGTATTTCAACGAGTGCGTGAACTTCACGCTCAGCTTCACCTTGCTGCTGCGCGCGGTGCGCCGCAGCTGCAGCGATAACCAGAAAGAATAAAAATCGCGGGCGGTGCTGTTGCACCGCCCACGATCGATTATGTCAGCAGTTTTTCCATATCTGCGGAATTATTTGTCCCGCGTATACTTACATCTTCTATTCAAATCATAACGCGTTATAAAAAAGAGCGCCATAGCCGCATCTACCCATAGGAATACCTTATACAGCAGTTGCGCCGCATGCTCTTGTCCCGCTGCGGAAAGAACAAGAAGCGCCAAGAGGCTCAGCAGATAATACGCCACCAAAGCGGCCTTGAGAAACATGTAGAAGTGATAATCGCCCCTGTATTTCTCGGTCACAAATTGGCCGATGTACTTCTGTGTCACGCGCTCAATAAAGCGGTGGCTTTCGCGGATACACGCTGCTTTCTTATCCGCCTTTCCATACTTCCCCGGAAGGCTTCCGACCAAAATATCATTCACAAGTGATCTTACCGAAAGCAGATAGAGAATCAAAAGGCCCGTTGCAGCATACGAATATCTTATAACAACATCGTACATCCAAAAGCACTCCTTGCAGGGGTGAGAGAAACGTCACATTTTCAGTGCTGCGGGGTGGGCGTTTTGGACTGCACCGGCGGGGTCTGGTTTTTCTTGCGCAGCTCCGGGAAGAGCAAAAACTCCACGCGCTTATACAGCAGATACGTCAGCGCCGAGTCGACGATGCCCTTGATGAGGTTGAACGGGACGACGGCGAACAGCACGAGCGTCGGCACACTGGTGATACCCTTGTTCACAGCCGTGCCCATGGCGACGATCTGATCGATCGGCAGGTGGAACAGCTCGGCGAACTTCGGGATCAGGTACAGGGCGTTGAAGAGGCTGCCGAAGACCGTCATGCACAGCGTGCCGACGGCCATGCCGATGATGGCGGTGCGGCGAGTCTTGTGGTGGTGGTAGATGACAGCGGCGGGAAGGACGAACGTGCAGCCGACGACGAAGTTGGCAAAGTCGCCGACAAAAGCTGTGCTCGTGCCCTTGAGCAGGAGCTTGAGCAGCACCTTGAGCAGCTCGGTGATAACACCGGCCACAGGTCCGAGATAGAACGCGCTCATGAGCACCGGCAGCTCGCTCAGGTCCATCTTATAGAAGCCGGGCGCAAAAAACAGCGGGATCTCGAGCAGCATCAGCACGCCGCCGAGGGCGGAGAACATGGCCACATAGCTGATGTTGCGGCTGCGGCTGCGGCGCTGCAGATCGTGGCAGACCGTGCGCTCAAACAGATACGCAAGGCCGAGCAATGCCGCGAACACAAGCGCGCAGACACCGATAAAGGACAGGTTTTCTTTCAACATGACAAAGCACCTCCATGGAATGAAAAACACCTGAAAGAACATGTCCTTCAGGCGCTGCGAACAATGGAGGTTCGTAACATCTTCTATCATCCAGACTATACTGTCGGTATCGGAATTGCACCGATTCAACCTTGCTCGGCTCGCGGACTATCACCGCCGGTCGGGAATTACACCCTGCCCCGAAGACATCTCGATTCAGTTGTTTTACTGTCTGCATTATAGCACAGTGGGGAAAGAATGCAAGTACTTTTTTGCAGGAAAGGTTTGACAGCAGCGCTCCGGGCGCGTACAATGGAGGCCACCACCGAAAGGAGGCGCCGCCATGCCCGAGCGCGAAAACACCTGCTGCTTCACCGGCCACCGGGAATACAAGCTGCCCTGGGGCAGCGACGAGAACGACCCCCGCTGCCGCAAGCTGCAGCAGCAGCTCTTCGACGCCGTGGACGCCGTCTACGCCGCCGGCATCCGCCACTTCATCTGCGGCATGGCCAATGGCTGCGACCTGTATTTTTTCGACGCTGCGCGCTATCTGCGCCTGCAGCACCCCGAGGTCACGATCGAGGCGGCCATCCCATACGCCGGCCAGGCCGACCGCTGGCGGCCGGAGCTGCGCGAGCGCTACGCCTACGACCTGCGCCAGTGCGACTATCAGACGCTCGTGCAGGAGGCCTACACCCCCGGGTGCATGATGCGCCGCAACCGCTACATGGTCGATGCCTCGCGCATCCTCATCGCGGCGTTTGACGGCCGGCCCGGCGGCACGGCCCGCACGCTCGAATACGCCGCCCGCCGCCGGCTGGAGATCATCCAGATCCCGATCGACAGCGCGCCGGCAGACGAGATATAAAAACACGGGGAACGCCGAAAAGCGTTCCCCGTTTGCTCTTTTGCGGCTGCTAGCAGGCTTCGATCTCCTTGATGGTGTACTCGTTGCCGCTGAGCAGATAGGTATGCTCACTCTTGCAGTGCGGGCATATTTTTGCGTATTTTACCGTGGGATATGTCTGCTTGCAGTCCTCGCAGAAGGTCACGGCGGGAACGGTCTCGATCTTCAGCTCCGCCTCTTTCAGATACTGCGATTTCTGGATCGCCCACTGCCAGCAGTCCGTCAGATAGTACGGAATGATGCCGCTGACCTCGCCGATCTCCAGCGTGACGCTGGCGACTTGGGTCAGGTGGTTTTCCTCGACGACCTTTTCGACCTCCTGGATGACATAGAACACGGTTCCCAGTTCGTGCATCGCGTTTTCCTCCGGTCGGCTTACTTCGCGCGCTTGCCCTTGATGTCCTTGATGGTGAGCTTGGCTGCGCGCTTGACCATGTGCGGCAGGATGGCCTTCATCTTGTCCTCGGTGCGGTACATACGGCTGGCCTCCGGCATATCGCGCTGCAGGTGGATCGCATCAAACTCGCAGCGGGTGGTGCACAGGCCGCAGCCGATGCACTTGTTCTGGTCGACGACGGACACGCCGCAGCCGAGGCAGCGGGACGCCTCTGCCTTGACCTGCGCCTCGGTGAAGGTGATGCGGTCGTTCGAGAACGTCTTGGCCTTGCTCGCGTCGTGGGCGACGGTCTGGCGCGCCGGGGCGTCAAAGCAGTCGATGGGCACAACGGCCTGCTTCTTGTCGAGCTCGTAGAATTCACGCGGGTCACGCGCCAGCGTCAGGCTCTGGCCCTCATGCACGTAGCGGTGCAGGGAGATAGCGCCCTCGCGGCCGGCCGCGATCGCGTCGATGGCAAACTTCGGGCCGGTGACCACGTCGCCGCCGGCGAAGATGTCGGGCTGCGCGGTCTGATACGTCACGCCGTCGGCCTGGACGGTGCCGTTGCGGTTGAAGGCCATGGCCTCCGGCGCGATATGGCCGAGGTCAACGCGCTGGCCGATAGCGCCGATGACGGACGTGACCTCGATGGTCTCGAACTTGCCGGTGCCGACAGGCTTGCGGCGGCCCTTCGCATCGGGCTCGCCCAGCTCCATGATCTCGACCTTGAGGGCCTTGACCTTGCCGTTTTCGCCGAGGATCTCGGCCGGTGCGCTCAGGAAGCGGAACTGCACGCCCTCTTCCATGGCTTCCGCGACTTCCTCTGCGTCCGCCGGCATCTCCGCCTGACTGCGGCGGTAGATGATGTAAGTATCCTTCGCGCCGAGGCGGATGGCCGTGCGGCAGACGTCCATGGCGACGTTGCCGCCGCCGATGACGGCGCACTTTTTGCCGATGCGCGGCTTCTTGCCGAGGTTGACCCTGCGCAGGAAGTCCACACCGCCGTACACGCCGGAGAGGTCCTCACCGGGCACGCCGATGGGTGCGCTCTTCTGCGCGCCGATGGCCAGATAGAAGCCCTTGTAGCCCTGCTCACGCAGCTGGTCGATGGTGAGATCCTTGCCGATCTCGACGCCGCACTGGAAGTGCACGCCCATCTCACGGAGCACCTCGATCTCGGCGTTGACAACATCCTTCTCGAGGCGGAAGCTCGGGATGCCGAGGGTCAGCATGCCGCCGGGCACTTCGTTTTTATCAAACACGGTGACGTTTTCATAGCCCATGTTCGCCAGATAGTAGGCGCACGACAGGCCGGCCGGGCCGGCACCGATGATGGCGATCTTCTCCGGGTAGGGATCGGCGATGCCGCGGTGGGTGATGACCTTCGGGATGTAGCGCTTGTCGGCCTGGAGCTCCTGCTCGGCGACAAACTTCTTGATCTCGTCGATGGCAACGGCGCGGTCGACATCGCCGCGGGTGCAGGCTTCCTCGCAGCGGCGGTTGCAGATGCTGCCGCAGACGGCCGGGAACGGGTTATCCTGCTTGATGAGCTTGAGCGCGTCCAAATAGCGGCCCTGCGCGGCCAGATTGATGTAGCCCTGCACGGCGATGTGCGCCGGGCAGGCGGTCTTGCACGGGGCGGTGCCGGACTCGTGGCACTGCTTCTGGTTGTCGTCCTTATAGTTCGGGCTCCACATGTGCTCGCCCCAGTGGTTGTCATCCGGCAGCGGCTGCTTCGGATACGTCACCGGGCCGGTCTTGGTGCACAGCTTCTGGCCGAGCTTGGCGGCGCCGGCCGGGCAGACCTCGGCGCACTTGCCGCAGGCGACGCACTTCTCGGCATCGACGTGGGCGCGGTAAGCAGAGGCGGACATATTGGGCGTGTTGAACAGCTGGCTCGTTCTCAGCGCGAAGCAGGAGCCGAGCGCACAGTTGCAGATGGCAAAGATCTTATCCTCGCCGTCGATATTCGTGATCTGGTGGACATAGCCGTTGTCCTCGGCGCGCTGGAGGATCTCCATCGCCTCATCATAGGTGATCTTGCGGCCCTTGCCGGTCTCGAGACAGTAGTCACAAAACTGACCGACGGCGATGCACATCTCATCCTGCAGCTCGCCGCAGCCCTCGCCCTGAATGCGCATGGCATTGCGGCAGGAGCAGTAGCCAACGCCGAGGTGATCCTCATACTTTTTCAGCCAGTGGGAGATGTGCTCCACATCGACCGACTCGTTCGTGGCCGGGATGGCCTTCTCGACCGGGATGACGTGCATGCCGACGCCGGCGCCTCCGGGAGGCACCATGCAGGTGATCTTCGTCAGCGGCAGAAACGACATGCGCTCGAAAAACTGTGCGATCTCCGGGTGCGTCTCCACCTGCTGGAGGTTCATGTTCATCAGCTCCGCAGAACCGGGCACGAAGATCGGCAGCGTCCACTGCTTGTGATGGTCGGCGTTCTCCCAGTTGTACTCGAGCAGGCCGATCATGGACATCTGGTCAAACAGCTGCTCCACGTAGACGGGGTCCTTGCCGACCTTCTTGCCGATCTCGGCCGGTGTGGTCGGGACACGGACCTTCATCGCGAGCGCAAGTTCCGCCATCTCGTCGGTGACGACGCTGGCCAGGCCGTAATACTCGGGCGAATTCTCGTCGAGCTTGGTCATGCCGAGCTTCACGTCCACGCGGTCCGTGATCTTTTTGCCCAGCTTCAGGATCAGTTCTCTTGCCATGTTTCAGGCTCCTTTCTTCCCCTTAAAATGTTTTGTTTTCATTCCCTGGTTTGTGAATAGATGCGCAATCTATTGTAGCACATCTCACGCATACAATTCAATACGCAAATGCACAGCACATTGTTGAAAATTGCAAAATCCCGGTCGTTTTCCCCTGTCTGTCTTGACATCCTGCACAGGCGGTGATATGCTTTTTAGTAACCATTTGGTCAATATCGCGTACATTCACGAGGAGGGAATGGCCATGGCTCAGATCCGGATCCATGTTCTGCACTGCGGGAAGATCGGCGTGGCGCCGAACCTGCCGGCGAGCGCCCAGTGGCGCTGGCCGGCAAAAGCGGACGCGCGGCGGCTCAAGAGCGGCGCGCGCATCTGGCTGCCGGTGTCGGCGTATCTGGTGGAGCACCCGAAGGGCCTGTTTCTGGTGGACGCCGGTCTGCCGCGCACCGTGAGCCCGACCGGCATCGAGGACCGCGCGGCGCAGCTGCGGATGTTCGGCCGCGGGTGGTACACGCTCGTGCACAGCGTCGTGGAGCCGGAGCAGTCGATCGGCGAGCAGCTGGCCGCGCGCGGCATCCGGCCGCAGGATCTGGACTATGTGCTCTTTTCCCACCTCGACCCGGATCATATCGCGGGCATCAGCGAGGTGCGGGGCGCAAAGCGTCTGCTGGTGGCGGAGGAGGAATACTTCTGGTCGTGCCGCGTGAACCTGCGCTACACCTCGCGCAAGCTGTGGATGGACGAGCCGCCGGAGCGGTTCTGGTACCGCGTGAACCACATCGGGCCGGAGAGCCGCTCGTACGACCTGTTCGGGGACGACTCGGTGCATCTCGTGCACATCGCCGGGCACACGGAGGGCATGTTCGCCACGCTCATCCGCAATGGCGGCCGGTACGTGCTGCTCAACGCCGACGGCGCGGCAAGTCCCCGCTCCTGGGCGGAGGGCACCGTGCCCGGCATCTGTGAAAACAGCGTGCGCGCGAAAAAGGCGCTCGACTGGATCGGCGAGATGAGCCGGGACGGCGCCTGCGCGGCGTCTCTGTGCAGCCACGACCCGGACGTAACGCCGCAAACGATCGAATTTTAGAATCGATAGATTTGCTTTTTCTAATGCATATTTCATACTGCTTTTGTGGATTTCGGGGTTGACAAGCGCAGAAAACTGCGTTATACTGCGCTCGTTTCCACCGGAAACCGTGATTTTTAACGAAAGGAGACGTGTCGTATTATGAAGTTTGCTCAGGCGAACAACATGATGATGGCTATGATGATGTACATGCCCGGCTGCATGTGCATGTCTCGTCGTGCTCAGAAATACGACTCGTCTTGTGTTCGCTTCCAATAACGGCTGATCCAGAATTCCAAGCCGTATCCGCAGAGGCCGGAAGACAACGAGTCTTCCGGCCTCTGTTTTTTGTACCGAAAAATTATTCTGCGAGGGAGAATCCACTATGATCGAAATCGAACATCTCAACAAGACTTACCCCTCACCGGGCGGCGACATCCACGCACTGCGGGACGTCAACCTCCGCATCGAGGACGGGGAGATCTTCGGCATCATCGGCCTGAGCGGCGCCGGCAAGAGCACGCTCGTGCGCTGTATCAACCTCCTCGAGCGGCCGACCTCCGGCACGGTGCGCATCGACGGGCGCGACATGACGCAGCTCAGCCGCCGCGACCTGCTCAAGGCCCGGCAGGACATCGGCATGATCTTCCAGAGCTTCAACCTGCTCGAGCAGCGCACGGTGCTGCGCAACATCTGCTTCCCGCTCGAGATCGCCGGCGTCAAGCGCGACGAGGCTCAGGCCCGCGCCGCCGAGCTGCTCGAACTCGTCGGATTGTCCGACCGCGCGAAAAACTATCCCTCGCAGCTTTCCGGCGGCCAGAAGCAGCGCGTGGCCATCGCCCGCGCCCTCGCCACGCGGCCGAAATACCTCCTGTGCGACGAGGCCACCAGCGCCCTCGACCCGAACACCACGCAGTCGATTCTCCACCTGCTCAAGGAGATCAACCAGACGCTCGGCGTGACGATCGTCGTCATCACGCACGAGATGCGCGTCATCGAGCAGATCTGCCAGCGCGTGGCCGTCATCGACCAGAGCTGCATCGCCGAGATCGGCAACGTCAGCGACGTGTTCACGCACCCGAAGTCCGACATCGCCAAGGCGCTCATCCTTCCGAAGAGCCCGGCCGAAAACCTCCCGCCGTGCACGGGCAGGCGCCTGCGCCTCGTCTTTGACGGCAGCTGCTCCAACGAACCGGTCATCTCGCGCATCACGCTCGAGTGCCACGTGCCGGTGAACATTCTCTTCGCCGACACCCGCATCGTCGAGGGCAGCATCTACGGCCACATGGTCATCGACCTGCCCGACGACCCGCAGCAGTTCCACGATGTGCTGCGCTGGCTCGACCATAACCACATCTCTTATCTACAGGAGGATGGAAGTCATGTCTGATCTGCTCATCAAACTCTGGCAAAACGGCATCCTGCAGCTCGGTATCTGGGAGACCATTTACATGACGCTCATCTCCACGTTCTTTGCCTATCTCATCGGCCTGCCGGTCGGCCTCATCCTGCGCATGACCGACCGCGACGGCATCCACCCCATCGGCTGGCTCAACCGCACGCTCGGCATCATCGTCAACGCCCTGCGCAGCATCCCGTTCATCATCCTCATGGTCGCCATGCTGCCGGTGGCAAAGGCCATCGTCGGCACCAGCCTCGGCAACCGCGCCGTGATCGTGACGCTCGTCATCGCCGCCGCCCCGTATGTGGCGCGCATGGTCGAGTCCGCCGCCAAGGAAGTGGACGCCGGCGTCATCGAGGCCGCGCTGTCCATGGGCGCGTCCACGCTGCGCATCATCTGGAAGGTTATCATCCCGGAGGCCAAGCCCGCGCTCATCACCGGCGCCGTCATCTCCACCGTGACCATCCTCGGCTACTCCGCCATGGCCGGCACGATCGGCGGCGGCGGCCTCGGCCAGATTGCCATCACCTACGGCTACCAGAAGTACGACGATCAGATCGTCTGGCTGTGCGTAGCGCTGACGATCATCATCGTGCAGATCCTGCAGGAGTTCGGCATGTACATCGCCCGCCGCACCGACCGGCGCTCCCGCACCTGACAGGAGGCAGCCCATGCGTTTACACTATCCCGCGCTGCTGCGCGTGAACATCCGGCGCGGACGAATGTGCCGCCCTGAACTGCACATCCTAACATCCGAAACCACACAAATTCCAAAATGAAAATATAAAGGAGAAACGAAAATGAAAAAGATCACGTCCCTCATCCTCGCCCTCGTGCTGACGTTCTCGCTCGTCGCGCTGAGCGCCTGCGGCGACAAGACCACTGATGACAAGAGCACTGCCGCTTCCGATGACAAAGTCATCACCGTCGGCGCCAGCGCCACCCCGCACGCCGAGATCCTCGAGCAGATCAAGCAGGCCCTCGCCGACGAAGGCTACGAGCTCAAGATCGTCACCTATGACGACTATGTCCTGCCGAACCAGGCCCTGGCCGACGGCACACTCGACGCCAACTACTTCCAGCATAAGCCCTACCTCGACAGCTTCAACGCCAAGAACGGCACCAACCTTGTCTCCGTCGGCACCATCCACTATGAGCCGTTCGGCATCTACGGCAACGGCGTCACCGACCTGAAGGATCTCGCCAAGGGCGCGACCATCATCATCCCGGCCGACGACAGCAACGAGACCCGCGCCCTGTTCCTGCTCCAGCAGGAGGGCCTGATCAAGCTCCCCGATGACGCGGACGCCGCCAAGGGCGTGAGCACGCTCGACATCGTCGACGACGGCGGCTACAACATCGTCACCGTGCAGGCCGACACCGTCCCGGCGCAGCTCAAGAACGCCGCTACTGGCTCCATCGCCGTCATCAACGGCAACTACGCCCTGGCCGCCGGCCTGAAGATCAGCGACGCGCTCGCCTCCGAGGACGCCAACGGCGCTGCCGCCCAGACCTACGCCAACATCATTGCCGTGCGCGCCGGCGACGAGAACAGCCCGAAGACCCAGGCCCTGCTCAAAGCCCTCAAGACCGACGCTGTGAAGCAGTACATCGCCGACACCTACAACGGTGCTGTCGTTGCGAGCTTCTAAGCACCCCCCTCTTTTGAAAAACGCACGAATCCCCCGGCTGCTGCCGGGGGATTTTGCGTGTCAGCAAAGCCTCGCAGAGTTTGCCGCCCGCAGGCGAGAAAATCAGGAGGCGTTATGGGCATAGCTGTTGTCGACAAGGCGGTCAAAATCCACCCAGTCGGCGTGATCGAGCACGCCGGCCGTCTCCATGACGGTCTCGAGCCGCTCGAGGGACGAGCGCGTCATGACCGGCGTGGCGTTCCAGGCGTCGATGTCCTTGTAGCGCTGCACGACCTGCGTGAGCACAGGCACGCTCGTGTCCGGGAACTGCGGGGCGATGATCTCGGCGGTCTGCGCCGCGTCGTGCTCCGCGATCCATTTCTGCGCGCGGGCGATGGCATTCGTAAAGCGCTGCACAATGTCCGCATGGTCATGGATATACGCCTGCGAGGCGAAGTAGGCTGTGTACGGGATCTCGCCGCTCTCCTGGCCGATGGACGCAAGGATGTAGCCCTTGCCCGCCTGCGCGACCTCGGTGGCCGTCGGCTCGAAGAGCGTGACAAAGTCGCCGTTGCCGCCGGTGAAGGCCCCGGCCATCATGTTGAACTGCACGGTCGTATCCACGGTGGCATCCGTGCCGGGGACAACGCCGTTTTGCCGCATGACGTATTCGAGCGTCATCTCCGGCACGCCGCCCGCGCGGCCGCCGATAACAGTCTTGCCGCGCAGCAGCTCCCAGCTGAAGGGCACATCCGCGCGCCCGACGAGGAACGACCCGTCGCGCTTCGTGAGCTGGCCGAACACGACCGGGTAATCGTCCTTGCCCTGATTGTACACATAGATGCATGCCTCCGGCCCGGCGAGCCCGATGTCTGCCTGCCCGGTGAGCACCGCCGTCATGACCTTGTCGGCGCCGCCGCCGTTGGTCAGCTCGATATTGAGCCCCTCATCGGCGAAAAAGCCCTGCTCCAGCGCCACATACTGCGGCGCGTAGAACACCGAATGCGTCACTTCACTCAGGCGGACGGTGGCCGTCTCCTGCTTGCCGCAGGCGCACAAGACCACCAGCATCAGCGCCGCCAGAACCCCACAAAGAAACCGTTTCATTGCGTCACTCCCAACCGTTTTTTGAAAAATTTCTCCAGCCACAGCACCAGCTGATACATCACGACGGCCGCCACCGCAAGCACGAGGACGGTCGCCATCACGAGATCCATGTTGAACACCTGCGACCCGTAGACGATCAGATAGCCGAGACCGGCTTTGGAGACCAGAAATTCGCCCATGATGACGCCGACCCACGACAGGCCGACGTTCACGCGCAGCGTATTGAAGAGCGTGGCGTAGTTGGCCGGGATGACCAGCCGCCACAGGATCTGATGCCGGGTCGCGCCGAGCGTCTGCATCAGGCGGATCTTCTCCCGGTCCGTGGACAGGAAGCCGACATGCATATTCAGGATCGTGACAAAGATCGAGATTGCGATCGTCATGGCGATGATCGACTCTGTGCCCGCGCCGATCCAGACGATGAACACCGGGCCAAGCGCCGTTTTCGGCAGCGCGTTGAGCACGACCAGATACGGGTCGAGCACGCGCGAGAGCAGCTCGCTCCACCACAGGCCGATGGCGATGAGCGTGCCGAGCAGCGTCCCGAGCACGAAGCCGACCACGACCTCGAGGCACGACGTGCCGATGTGCAGCCACAGCTCCCCGGAAGCCTGCAGGCCCACGAGCGTGTGCACCACGCGCGACGGGCTGCTGACGATGAAGGCATCCACCCAGCCGAGCCGGGCTGAGAGCTCCCACCAGCCGAGAAACGCGACCAGCAGCAGGATCTGCAGCGCCAGCACGAGCCGACGGCGGCGGCGCTGCGCGCGCAGATAGGCCGCGCGCTGCGGGGAGGGCGATCGTTCAGACATTGACATCCAGCTCCTCCCATATTTGATTGAACAGCGCCTGAAATTCCGGCCGGCTGCGCCGCTCGAGCGGCGGCACAGTGCGCAGCGCGCCGAGGTCGTGGATGGCCTTGACGGTCGCGGGCCGGTGCGACAGGACGACGATGCGGTCCGAGAGGCTGATGGCCTCGGAAATATCGTGCGTGACGAGCAGGGCCGTCTTATGCTCGCGGCGGATGATCTGCGAAATGTCGCCCGAGACGGCCAGCCGCGTCTGATAATCCAGCGCGGAAAACGGCTCGTCGAGCAGCAGCACATCCGGCGATGTGGCCAGCGTGCGGATGAGCGCACAGCGCTGGCGCATGCCGCCGGAGAGCTGATTGGGCAGCTTGCGCGCAAAGCCCGCGAGCTGATACTGCTCGAGCAGATCGTGCACGCCGCCGCGGTGCTCCGGCGTGTTCTCGTGCCGGACCTCCAGCCCGAGTGTCACGTTGCCCCAGATCGTGCGCCAGTCAAAGAGCTGGTCGCGCTGGGGCATGAGCCCTGCCTTGCCCGTCGGGGCGCGCACAGGCTCGCCATCGACGAGCACCTCCCCGCCCGACGGATGCTCGATGCCGGCGATGAGCGCCAGCAGCGTGGATTTTCCGCAGCCGGACGGCCCGACGATGCTCACAAACTCCCCGTCGGCCACGCCGAAGGTCACATCCTGCAGCGCCGCCACTTCCCCGTCCGGCGCCTGATAGGTCATGGCGGCCCGGCGCAGCTCGATTTTCATGGCGTCTCCCCCTTTGCTTGCGCCAAATCACTTTCTCCTCAGTGTATGCCCAAGGCGCGCAGGGGGTGAACGGCGATGTTCGCCCACACGCTTTTCCACGAACACATCACGCGGAGAAAATGGCTGGCGCTGGCGGTGAACATCCTCGGCTGCTCGCTCACTGCGACCGGCGGGCATCTGAGCAGCGCGGCGATCTCCGCTGCTGGGATCGGCTGCGGGCTCGCATCCGGCTTTTGCTACGGCATGACGGCCGTCATCGCCTATCTGCTGTACTACCGTGGTGTGCAGAAGATCCGCGACAGCAGCCGAGTGCCCGTGCTGGCCTCGGTCGAGTGCGTCGTCGCCGTGGGCATCGCGCTCGTGCTCGGCTCTGTGCTGCTGATGAATTCCGGAACGCAAAAAACCGCCTGCTCATGAGCAGGCGGTTTTTGATTGGGTGCTTACTTATGCCGTCGCCTTCAGCGCGCGCCGGAGCACGGACTGCAGCGACTGATTGTGCGACCGGCAGATGCGTCCGAGCCGGTAGAGGCAGTCCGGATCGCGCGTGATGTGGTTCACGCCCCAGTCGCACGTCAGCGTCGCCTGAAAGCCCATGTCGCGCAGGACGGTGTCCGTCAGGTCGCCGTACTTGCCGTAGGGATAGGCAAACGTGTCCGGCGTGCGGCCGGTGTGCTCGGCGAGTTCATCCTGCAGGCGCTGCAAGTCCGCGCGCAGCAGCTGCGTATAGGCCGCGTCCGACTCACCCGGATTCTGTATGCAGCCGTGCCGCTCGGATGTGTAGGCGTGCAGATTATACGAATGGTTCTGCACCTCAACGAGGCCGGTGTCGAGCATTTCATTGAGCTGATCCCACGTGACGTGCGCGTAGTCGATGCTCTCACTTGGCCACTCGGTGAAATCGTCCGTGTTGCGCCCGAGGAGCGAGAGGACGATGCGCGCCGAATACTGCTGCAGCAGCGGCAGGACATAGACGTAATTATTATAGTATCCATCGTCAAAGCTGAGGATGATGGGCTTTTCCGGCAGCGGCGTGCCGTCGCGGACATAGGCGATGAGGTCGGCCATGACGATCGTCGTGTAGCCGTTGTCGGCCAGCCATTTCAGGTCCGCCTCAAACTCCCACGGCTGGATGGCGTCCTTGCCGGATTTGTTGGGCTTCACTTCGTGATACATGATGATCGGCAGCAGCACGGGATCGGCCGCAGTGTCGCTCTCCCCGGCGGCATAGGCCGCGAATGGGCAGAACACAAACAGCACGGACAGTACCACGGCCATCACGCGCTGGGGAATCGGCAGCGCCTGGCGCACAGCACCCATCTCCTCTCGTTGGAATCGGGGTTAGTGTGCGCCGGCGCGGCAGAAATCATGCGCGCCCCGCGCGTTTTTCCACCGCGCGCTGCACGCACTTGACGAGCTCCACGACCGGGATGACCAGAACCGCGAGCCCCATGGCCACGGCGTACTCGGCGGCGGAGATGGCCGTGAAATCAAACGCATCGGCCAGAAACGGCACATAGATGCACAGCGTCGTGAGCGCAAGGCTCGCCGCGGCCGCGCCGACGAGCGCCCAGTTGGGCGTGCGCAGCGTGAAGATGCTCGCCCGGTGCGCGCGCATATTGAAGCTGTGGAAAATTTCCGCCATGCTCAGGGTCAGAAACGCCATGGTCGTGCCGTCGGGCGAGTTCGTGAGCGTCCAGACGCCGTACTCCATGTGGTGGCCGATGAAAAACGCCGCCAGTGTCAGCACCGCGCACATCACGCCCTGATACACACAGTCGAAACCGACGCCATGGGCAAAAATACTCTCGCGCGCGCTGCGCGGCGGGCGGGACATGACGTTCGGCTCCGCGCGCTCCATGCCGAGCGCGAGCGCCGGGAAGCAGTCGGTCAGGAGATTGATCCACAGCAGGTGCACCGGCTCAAGGATCGTGAAGCCGAGCATCGTCGCGGTGAAAATGCTCAGCACCTCGCTCATGTTCGAGCCGAGCAGGAACTTGATCGCACGCTGGATGTTGTCGTAAATGCGGCGGCCCTCTTCAACCGCGCCGACGATGGTGGCAAAATTGTCGTCGGCGAGCACCATGTCGGCCACGTTTTTCGTCACGTCCGTGCCGGTAATGCCCATGCCGATGCCGATGTCCGCCGCGCGGATGCTCGGCGCGTCGTTGACGCCGTCGCCGGTCATGGCGGTGACGAAGCCGGCATCCCGCCAGGCCCGGACGATGTGGGTCTTGTGCTCGGGCTGCACGCGGGCGTAGACGCTGATGTGCCGCAGGCGGCTGGAAAATGTCTCATCGTCCATGGCACTCAGCTCCGTACCGGTGACGGCCTCGTCGCCCGGGCCGAGCAGGCCGAGCTCCCTGGCGATCGCCTTGGCGGTGTCCACGTGGTCGCCGGTGATCATGACGGGCCGGATGCCGGCGCTGCGGCAGGCACGGATGGCGTCCACGACCTCGGGGCGCACCGGGTCGATCATGCCCGTGAGGCCGAGAAAGCACAGGTGCTGCTCGAGCGCCGCGGGCGACGTGTCGCCCGGCAGCGCGTCATACGTGCGCATGGCCGCCGCCAGCACGCGCAGGGCACTGCCGGTCATGGCGTGATTGCGCGCCGCGATCTCGGCGCGGTGCGCGTCCGTCATGGGCTCGGCGCGGCCGTCGATCCAGATCCGGTCGCACAGCGGCAGCAGCACGTCGGGCGCGCCCTTGGTATACTGCACGACGGAACTGCCATCGGCGTGCAGGGTGCTCATCATCTTTCGTTCGCTGTCAAACGGCGCCTCGGCCACGCGCGGATACTGCGCGCGCAGCGCGCTCGGCGACAGGCCCTGCGCGACCGCCCAGCGCACGAGCGCGGCCTCGGTCGGCTCACCGGTCACGGTGTCCGTCTCCGGGTCATGCACCGCGTCCACGCACAGGGCCATGGCCGTGGCGAGCAGGTGTTCGTCGCTGCCCGCGCACTCCGTCACAGTCATGCGGTTTTGCGTGAGCGTGCCGGTCTTATCCGAACAGATGACCTGCGCGCAGCCGAGCGTCTCCACGGCCGTGAGCCGGCGGATGACCGCGCCGCGGCGGCTCATGTTCGTCACGCCGATGGACAGCACGATCGTCACTACCGCGGCCAGCCCCTCCGGAATGGCCGCGACCGCGAGACTGACGGCGCAACCATTTGAAACATTTTGCTACGACTCGGCGCTGATGCAGGCTAAAATCGAAAATTTCAATATCATTCCTTACACTTCAGTACTGCCGAAAGAACTGTACAACAACATTGTTCCTGTCGATTCCGTGGCTTCTTCCTTCAAACACGGTGCCGTGCTTGAGGTCATTATGGCCGCTAATGGGGCCAGATTGGAAGACCACCGCGCCATTGCCACCGGGCTGGGCATCTGCTGGGGAAAAAACAAACAGGGCGAGCTCATCGGGGGATGGGCGGCGGAATATGTCGAATACTTCCCCACTTGGATCGACGACGATATCGCTAAGGCTCATGCCGAAATGTGGTTGAACAAGTCTCTCAGGCATGAGCTGAGCCTGCGCGGGGTGGAACAACACAGCGAGTTCCAGTTCTGGCATAATTACCTGAACCTCACCAAGCCTTATGGATATTGCCTGACCGTTATGGGGTTCCTCAACTTCGAGTTTGCTGACCCTGTGAAACGCTAGCTTTGTCATCCCATAGCCGATCCCGGACCGCCAGATCAGGACGGCGGTCCGGGCAAAATGGAACAGATTGTCAGTGAACAGGAGCGGGGTATGGCGAATAATACCAAAAAATTAGGTGTGATCGCGCTTGCCAGTGTGGTGGTGAGTTCAATGGTGGGGGGTGGCATTTATAGTCTGCCCCAGAATATGGCCGCCCAGGCTTCGGTAGGGGCTGTGATCATCGCTTGGGTCGTGACGGGTATCGGAATGTTTTTCCTGGCGAATTCCTTTCGCATCCTTTCCGACATCCGACCGGATCTCAAAGCGGGGATCTACATGTATGGCCGAGAGGGGTTCGGTTCTTTCGTTGGGTTCCTCATCGCTTGGGGATACTGGCTGTGCCAGATTTTCGGCAACGTAGGCTACGCAGTCATCACCATGGATGCCCTCAACTATTTCTTCCCGCCCTATTTCGCCGGCGGCAATACCATATACGCCATCATCGGCGGTTCCATCCTGATTTGGCTATTCAATTTTGTGGTACTGCGCGGGACACAGCAGGCTGCC
>OGXI01001738.1_pt1 | contig 17470 bp, 10 predicted proteins | sample 1576221 | NCBI WGS metagenome assembly OGXI01 (sample SAMEA3541523, study PRJEB24748) | human gut metagenome | biome: human gut; feature: human-associated habitat; material: faeces | place: China | collected 2012
CTCCGTATGCTTAATGGCATTGGATAAAAGGTTGTTGATGACTTTCTGCATCTGCTTTTGGTCGTACCACACTTCAAGTTCGTCGGTTTCTTTCTCGAAGTTGAAGTTGATGCGTTTTGCGCTGGCATATTCGAGGAACAGCAGATAGTTTTCATATAGAAAATTCACGATATTGTGCGGGCTGACCTTTATCTTCATATGTCCTTGCTCTTGCTTGCGGAAGTCGAGCAATTCGGTGATCAGTTCGCGTAGCTGGATGCTGTTCTTATAAATGCCTAATATCTTGTTATAAATGGCGGGTGTGAAGTTCTGTAATTGCAGAAGGGTTTCCACCTGGCCCACGATCAGCGTCAGCGGAGTGCGGAACTCGTGCGAGATGTTGGTGAAGAAGCGCAGTTTGGACTGGTTTAATGCTTCTACATCCTGAATGTGTTTTTGCTCATATTTCAGGGACTCTTGCAGTTTGATTCTGGATTTGTAGGTACGTATCAGGTACCATAACACTGCCGTCGTTAGGATGAGGTAGATGAAGTAGGCAAAGGTTGTTCTGTAATACGGAGGTAGTATATGGATGATGAGCCTCGCTTGTGGGCAAAGGCTTTCATCCTTTTCTTCCGGTTTGATGAGCAGGGTGTAAGTGCCCGCATTCAGATTGGTATAAGTTATGGAGTGCAGTCCACGCGTATTGGTCCATTCGTCGGAGAAGCCCTCCAGTTTATAAATGATATCGTCTTTGTTGGCAGGTATGTAGTTGGATGTGGCAAACTCTATGCTGAACATGCTTTGGTCTGCATTGAGCGTTATCTCCCGGGTGTGGCACAAGGAGTGTTGCAGGATACCGGTTTTGTCCCCTGCGTGTATTTCCTGTCCGTTGACGATGAGGCGTGAAAGGATGATGTTATAGGGTTTTGGTGTAAAGTTCAGCTCCATTTCATGAAAAGAAATCATGCCCTGTACGCCACCCAGGAAAATTTCGCCATCGCGGGTGATGCAGAGCGAATTCTCGTTGACGGCTGTCAGCGGAAACCCATTTTCGGCGCTGTAATTCTTAATATGCATGTTCTGATAGTCAAAAATGGAGAAGCCTTGGTTGGTGATAAGCAGTAATTTGCCACTGGCGGCAGACTCTTGCGTCTCGTAGACGCAGTCGCTGGCAAGGCCGTTTTTCTCTTTGTCGAAGTTTTCGAAGTCATTGTTTGCAGGATGATATAGATCCAGGCCGCTGCCCGAAGTGGAGAACCACAGGTGGCCTTGACTGTCCTGCATTATATTGTTTACGTTGTTGTTACTAAGGCTGTTCGGATTGGCGGAGTCATGGCGGTAGTTGGTCAGTTTCCGGGTGTCGAAACGATAGCTGAACACGCCTTCTCCGGTGGCGGCAATCCACAGGGTACTTTCCGAATCGAGTAGTATATCCGCCACCATTTTTATGGATTTCCCCTCTTTGCTGTCTTTAAACAGTTGCCGGCACTTTCCGCTGTCTGGCTCAAAGAGACACACTCCGTTTTGAGTCGCTACAATCAAGAGGTCCTTGTAAGGAATGATGTCGCGGACAATATCCGAAGGGAGAGTTTGCCGGTTGTTATCTTCCATGCGGTAATGGGTAAAGTGCCCGGAGCGTATGTCCAGTCTGTTCAGACCGCCCAAGTGAGTGCCTATCCATATAATTTCTTTGTCGGCATCGTAATAAAGTGCTTTCACATTATTGTGCGATATACTGTTGCGTCCTTCTTGAGGGCGGTACCATTTGAATTCGCGTGTACGGCGGTTGAAATAGTTCAGGCCGCCGCCTTCGGTTCCTATCCATAGGTTGCCGTTTTTATCTTCGATGGTACGCCCTACGACGGGGTTGCTCAGTCCTTGCTTTTCGTTGGAAGAATAAGAGTAGCGGGTATAGATTTCATATTCCGGATTGAAGTAGTTGACACCGCCAAAGTAAGTTCCCAGCCAGAGCGTGCCTTGATTGTCTTTTACAATGCACCAGATGGAAGAGTGTGTAAGGCCGTCGCTCTGTATGTCGTTGGCGGTATGGTTTTGGAACAAACCGGTACTTTTGTTGTAACGGTTCAGTCCGTTGAAGGTGCCTATCCATATATTTCCCAGATTGTCCTCGCAACAGGCCCTGACGAAATTAGAAGAAAGGCTGTGCGGGTTCTTGGCATCGTACTTGAAGTTTTCGATCTTTCCGTCTGTCTTTACATGGAACAGTCCCTCTTCCCAGCTACCAATCCATAATTCTCCTCCGCTGTCCCGATAGAAACTGATGATATTCCCTTTCCGAATGGGGTGTTCCAGTTCTTTTTTGTCTATATTCAGGCGGTATACACCGTTGGTGGTAGTGCCTATCCATAAATAACCTTTGTCAATGTGCATGCAAAAGATATCCAGACTGCCGTTGGGCAACTGATAGTAGAGATCGAAGTTGGCGGTCTCTTCATTGTACCGGTAGACTTCGTTCTTTTTACCGATGAAAAGGCCGTTATTGTAGTAGATGCTGTTGATGCTCCCTTGCAGTAAGGTTGTGAATTTTTGGGTGATAAGGTTGAACTCGGCTACTCCGTCGGTGCAGAGCAGATAGATGCTTCCGTTGCGGTTGCCCACAATACGCAGTACTGTATTGCAGAAAAGGCTGTTAGGATCGTTCTTTTGTAATTTATAGGTCTTTATGTCTTCCCCGTTGTAGCGGTTCAGCCCTTCGCGCGTGCCAATCCATAGAATACCGCTTTCGTCGATGTACAGACTGTTTACGGAGAATTGCGATAGCCCGTTGTCAGTGGTAAGGTGGTTGAAAGTAATGTTCTGGCCATATACATTTGCGAAAGCCATGCCCGCTAAAATGAAGAGTAGTCTGATGATAAGCTTCTGCACGTTGAGTCATTTTTAAGGTTTCAGTTACAAATATATGAATATTTTAGGCAAAGAATCTCATTTATTATTTGGATTTTGAGGTTATGTCTGCTTAAATGTATAAATTTGGAACTTCATCGAACAATTATAAACTGATTATACCTAATAAAGAAGGTATATTTGTACCATAAATTAATCTCTTAATTATCATGAAAGACCTTTTATCTATCGTATCTCATTTCCAATTAACAGGTACAGTGCAAGAAATCAAGCCCTTAGGAGCCGGGCTTATCAATGACACGTATAAAGTAACCACACTCGAAGTCGATGCGCCCGATTACGTATTGCAGCGCATCAATCATGCCATTTTCCAAGATGTAGAGATGTTGCAGGCAAATATCAATGCCGTAACCACTCATATCCGCAGGAAACTGGAAGAAAAAGGTGAAGGCGATATCGAGCGTAAGGTGCTCCATTTCCTTCCTGCCGGCAATGGAAAGACTTATTGGTTCGACGGCGGGAATTACTGGCGTGTCATGGCGTTTATTCCCAATGCGAGGACATACGAAACGGTCAATCCCGAATATTCATACTATGCCGGTGCGGCTTTCGGCAACTTCCAGGCCATGCTTGCCGATATTCCCGACCGTCTGGGTGAGACAATCCCCAATTTCCACAATATGGAATTCCGTTTGAAGCAGCTTCATGATGCTGTGGCGGCCGATGCTGCCGGACGTGTGGGGGAAGTGCGGTATTTTCTGGATGAAATTGAGCGTCGCGCCGATGAAATGTGCAAGGCGGAACGCTTGCATCGTGAAAACAAGTTGCCCAAGCGTGTTTGCCATTGCGATACGAAAGTCAACAACATGATGTTCGATGAAAACGGCAATGTGCTCTGCGTCATTGATCTCGATACGGTGATGCCCAGTTTTGTATTTTCCGACTTTGGCGATTTTCTGCGTTCGGGAGCCAATACGGGGCTGGAAGATGACAAAGACCTCTCCAACGTGAATTTCAATATGGAGATATTCAAGGCTTTCACAAAGGGCTATCTAGAGTCGGCCAAATCTTTCCTGCTGCCGGTGGAGATAGAGAATTTGCCTTATGCGGCCGCATTGTTCCCCTATATGCAATGTGTGCGTTTCCTTGCCGATTACATTAACGGTGATACATACTATAAGATTCAATATCCGGAACACAACCTGGTGCGCACCAAAGCGCAGTTCAAATTGCTGCAAAGCGTGGAAGAGCATACTCCGGAAATGCAAGAGTTCATAGCCTCATGTATTCGATAAGATATACGATAGCAGCGGTAATGGGGTGCTGTGTTTTCCCCTTATTCGCGTTAACCCCCAAAAATAAGATGATGAAAGAACTGGATGTCAAGAAAGTGAGCATGGCAAACATACCGGTGGAATCGGTTCCTGCTCTTTTGGATGAAGAAAAAGTGGCTTTTCAGCCGGTTAATACAGTGAACTGGGCGGCATATCCGTATTGTCCGGATGTCAAATTCCGCATGGCTTATGCGGATAATGCTATCCTGATTCATTATAAAGTGAAAGAAAACAGCATACGTGCCGTAGCGGGCAGGGACAACGGGCCTGTCTGGGAAGATTCGTGTGTGGAGTTCTTCTCCGTTCCTGCGGAAGACGGGGTGTATTATAATATGGAATGTAACTGTGCGGGACGCTTGCTTATCGGTGCGGGAGCAGGGCGGAACGGTCGCAGGCATGCGCCGCAGGAGGTGCTCGATAAGGTGCAGCGCTGGTCTTCTTTAGGGCGTGAGGATTTTGAGGAGCGGATAGGAGAGTGTAGCTGGGAAGTAGCTTTGGTGATACCTTATTCGGCTTTCTTCATGCATAACATTACCTCACTGGGTGGTAAGACGATTCGTGCCAACTTCTATAAATGCGGTGATAAGTTGCAGACTCCCCATTTCTTGTCGTGGAGTCCCATTGATTTGGAAAAACCGAACTTCCACTGTCCGGAGTTCTTCGGAGAATTGCATTTCGAGTAAGAGGGAACCACTATCCTATGGCAACCTGCCGGCTTCGTAGGGGATAGTTGCTTCCGTTGCCATGCAGTCTTAAAATAAAAGTTTTATTCTTATAAATGAAGGTTTGATTTATAAGAATAAAACTTTGGTTTTTATGAATGAAGCTATCATTCTAACTCTCCGTAGCGGCTACGGAGAGTTTGGAATGCGGAGACATGCTATACGTACGGGGAACTACTTCGCTATACCTTTGGAGTTACGGATAAAGTTGATGATGTTGTGTATCTCGTCACTCATCGGGACCTGGTCTTCAATCTTTTGCAGGGCATCCTGTACACTGAAGTTTCCTTGATACACCAGGCGGTAAGCATTTACGATATGGCGCAGAATACGGTCGGTGACCTGATGCTTGTGTTGGAGCACCATTGCATTGATGCCATGGTATTCTGCCGGATTGCCATTCATAATGATATAAGGCGGCACATCTTTTGCAATGCGGCAACCTGCCTGAATCAGCACCCAACTACCGATGTGGCAGTTCTGATGCAGGATGACATTGCTGCTCAGGATCGTGCAGTCGTCTATGCGGCAGTCGCCTGCCACTGTGCTCTTGATGCCCAATACGCAGTGATTGCCAATTTGTACGTCGTGGCAGAGGTGTACGCCGTCCATTAGATAGTTGTTGTCACCGATGCGCGTGCAGCCGCTTTCGTGTGTCGCACGACTGATAACCACATTTTCACGAATGTCGTTGTTGTCGCCGATAATCAATCGGCTTTCTTCGCCTGTGTAATGAAAATCCTGTGGCTCACTACCCAGTACGGCACCATGATGTACCTTGTTCCCTTTACCTAAGCGAGTACCCTTGAGGATACTTGCATTTGACATAATCACGCAGTCATCACCGATTTCCACATCTCTTTCGATGTAAGCGAAAGGCTGAATGGTCACATTCTTACCGATTTTAGCGGTTGAATCTACAGATGCTAATGGACTAATCATGTTTTCTAATTTTGAATTATGAATTTCGAATCATGAACCGGCAGCATAGGGCTGTCCATAATTCATGATTCAGAATTCATCATTTATAATTATTTCTCTCTCCCTCCGCCCAATGCTTGATACAGACTGATTACAGACTGCATGCGGTCGAAGGTATCAGCCACTTCTGAAAGTTGTGCGCTGAGGTAAGATTGCTCGGCCGACAAGACTTCCAGATAGGTTGACGTGCCTAAGTTAAACAATTCTTTTGTATCTTCCGCAGCTTTACGGGCAGAATTCACTTGAATTTCGCGTGAAACGGCTTTATCCGAGGTCATTTGATATTGATACAGGGCATTGCTCACCTCATTTCCGGCTTTGAGCAATGTGGTCTGGAACTGGATCTTGGCCTGCTCCTCTTGTGCTTTTGCCTGTTTCAGACGGGCTATGTTGGCGCCGCGATAGAACAGAGGCTGCGTCAGCGAACCGATGGCGGAGGCCAGCAATTTGCCGGGATTGACTATACCGGTTCCGGCGCTGTTGGTCCAGCCGGCAGAACCGCTTAATGTAATCTGAGGATAGAAAGCGGCGCGTGCGCTGTTGGTATCGTAGTAGCTTGCGGCTAATGACATCTCGGCGGCTTTCACGTCGGGACGGTTAGACAATAGCTGCAAAGGGATTCCGGTGGAGAATTCGGCAGGCAGCTCCTGGTTTTCCAACGTGCCGCGTGCAATGCTTTGCGCCGGCTGGTTCAGCATCAGGCATAATGCGTTTTCCGTTTCGCGGATGCTTTGGCGTATGTCGGGCAGAGAAGCCATTACTTGTGCATAAGCAGTACGGCTTTGTTCTACGGCTGCACTGTTCGCCATAGCAGCTTCTTTCATGGCTTCTACGGTTTCGAGGTTGCGTTTCAGAATATCGCAGGTGGCTTCGCTGATCTGCAACTGGCGGTCGAGCATCAGCAGGGTGTAGTACATATTGGCTACGTTGGCGATTACCTGCGTCTGTACGGCCTGCTCGTAGAACTGTGTTTGCTTCAGGGAAACCTGTGCCTTGCGCTTGGGGTTCAGCAACTGGCCGAACAGGTCGATCTGCCAACTTGCCGTCACTGGGAGTGAATAGGTCTGTGTGGCTTTCCCTTTATCCCAACTGCTCACTGTTCCCTGAGGGGAGAGGGCCAGCATCGGGGCATAGGCCAGACGTGCGGACATCAATGCTGCCTGAGCTTGTTTTACGGTCAGTGCTGCGCTACGCAGGTCGGCATTGTTGGCCAGTGCCTGTTCGATAAGCGTCTGCAACCGGGCGTCTGTAAACACTTCCTTCCAAGGCAGATTACCGAAATTGGCAGTGTCGGCGGCAAGTGTATCGCCACCGGCAACGGTGTCGCGATACAGGCCTTCCACTGTGATATCTTCGGGCCTGTCGTATGATTTGTAGATATGGCAACTGCTCAGTAAGGCAGTTGCGCATATCAGAGTGATTATTTTCTTCATGATAAGCTATATTTTAGTGATTAGTGTTTAGTGATGAATGATTAGTAATCACTATTTTGTATATTGTTCAATCTCAGGTTCTGCATCCGAGTTATCTACATCTTCCCACTCCATCGGCTTAACCTTCTCTTGCAGGTATTGGAAGGCTACGAACAGGGCAGGCACAATGAATATCTGCAATATCATACCGATTAACATACCGCCGATGGCCGATGTACCCAGTGTACGGTTACCGTTGGCTCCTGCACCGGAGGCGAACATCAGCGGGAGCAGACCCACAATCATGGCCAATGAGGTCATCAGGATAGGACGCAGACGGGCTCCTGCACCCAGTACGGCAGCCCAAGTGATGCTCATACCCATTTTGCGGCGGTCAAGGGCGAACTCTACAATCAAGATAGCGTTCTTGGCCAACAGACCCATAAGCATGATGAGGGCAATCTGCATATAGATGTCGTTGGACATAGTGCCCAAAATCATTTTCAGTGCAGGAATGTTGCCCAATGAGCCTATGCCGCTGACGAACAGGAAGCTGCCCAGCAAACCGAACGGTACGGAGAGCAATACGGAAAGCGGAAGGATATAACTTTCATATTGCGCACTCAGCAACAGATAAACGAATACGAAGCAGAGCACAAAAATCAGACCGGTAGTGCTGCCGCTGGTTTCAGCCTCTTCGCGGGCCATACCTCCAAGTTCGTAGGCGAAACCTGTCGGAAGGCTTTCTTTGGCAACCTCTGCAATGGCAGCCAATGCCTGACCGGAAGTGTAACCGCTGGCGGGAGCCACCATTACCTTCATGGATGTGTAAAGGTTGAAACGGCTGATGATGTCCGGGCCATATACTTTCTTGATTGACACAAATTGAGTGATGGGAGCCATTTCGTTACCGTTGCGCACCTTGATGCTGGAGAGTGATTCCAAATTCTTGGTTGCATTCGGCTCGGCCTGGATCATGACACGATACATCTTACCGAAACTGTTGAAGTTGGAGGCGTAGAGACCTCCGAAGTATCCCTGCATGGTGCTGAGGATGGCGCTTGGGCTGAGGCCTGCTTTCTTACAGGCAGCCGCGTCGATATCCAGCATATATTGCGGGAAGTTCGGGTTGAAGCTGGTCTTTGCGGAGTTGATTTCCGGGCGTGCCTCCAAAGCGGCGGTATATTGGTTCACTACCTCGAAGAAGTGGTTGAGGTCACCACCGGTCTTGTCCTGCATGTTCAATTCGATATCGCTGGATGCCGAGTAACCCGGAATCATAGGCGGCGCAAAGAACAATACCTGTGCTTCCTTGATGATCTTCTGGGCACGCATGAAGAGCGTGGCATAAACAACCGTTGAATTCTGCATGGTGGAACGGTCTTCCCAATCCTTCAGCTTGATGATGAGCGAGCCGTAAGAAGGTCCCTGCCCGCCGATGAAGCTGAAACCGGAGATTACCGTACGCGACTCTACTGCCGGATCGGCTGCAACAAGACTGTCCACACGAGTCAGCACCTCCATGGCGCGTTCTTGTGAAGTGCCCGGAGGCAGCGTCACTACACCCATGATAGTACCGGTGTCTTCATTGGGGACCATACCCGTCGGTGTGATGTTCATAAATACTACCAGCAGTACAATGGAACCCACGACAATACCGCCCGACAACCATTTCTTCTGGATGAAGCGGAGCACCTGTTTCTTGTATTTGCCCAGAATGGAGTCGTAGGAGGCGTTGAAAGAGTGCTTGAACTTGTCGGTAGTCATACCGGCCAATGCCAGTACGCTGATTACAATCATAACCAGACAGAGCACAGGATGATTCTCAAAGTTGAATAAACCGAAGATCATACCTAAAATGGCAATCGTGGTGAAGAGCAGTGTCAGACCGGGGCGCATCATTTTACCGATAGAATCGGCATAGCGGGCTATCATAATCTTACGCGCTTCTTTGGTGGCAACGCCTATCCGTTCTTTCATGCCGGCGTCACTGTTGTGCGGCTTCAAGAAGATGGCGCACAAAGCCGGACTCAGCGTCAAGGCGTTCAGCGCGGAGAAACCGATGGCGATGGCCATTGTAAGACCGAATTGCCGGTAGAACGTACCGGCTGTACCACCCATAAAACTTACCGGCACGAACACAGACATCATTACCAGTGTAATGGAGACGATGGCGCCGCCCAGTTCATTCATGGCGTCGATAGAGGCGGTTCTTGCCGATTTATATCCCTGGTCGAGCTTGGCGTGAACACCCTCGACGACGACTATGGCGTCGTCCACCACAATCGCGATGGCAAGCACCATGGCCGAGAGGGTCAGCAGGTTGATACTGAACCCGATCAGCTTCAGTACGAAGAAGGTGGCAATCAGGGCCACCGGAATGGCAATAGCGGGAATCAACGTAGAACGCATATCCTGCAGGAAGATATACACCACGATGAACACGAGAATAAATGCTTCGATCAAGGTCTTGACAACCTCGTGGATAGAAGCGAACAGGAAGTCATTGGCACTTTGTGCAATATTTATCTTCAAACCGGAAGGCAGCGTTTCGGATGCTTTGCTGAGCACTTGTTCCAAGTCGCTGATTGTTTGCGTTGCATTGGTTCCGGCCATCTGGTATACGATACAGGACACAGCCTTGTGGCCGTTTACCGTATTGTTGAAGTTATAGGACAAACGTCCGAGCTCTATGTCGGCAATGTCTTTCATGCGAAGCACTTCGCCGTTTTCAAGAGCCTTGATAACGATGTTCTCAAACTCCTCCGGTTGTTGGAGACGGCCTTTGTAGCGGATGGTGTATTGGAAACTTTGGTTACCGCGTTCACCAAACTGGCCGGGGGCTGCTTCAATGTTTTGTTCGGCCAGTGCGCCGGCTACGTCGCTGGGTATCAGTTTATACTGTGCCATTATGTCCGGTTTCAGCCAGATGCGCATGGAGTAATCCTGACCGAGGACGGTGGCGTCACCCACTCCGTTCACACGTTTAATTTCCGGAATGAGGTTGATGTTGGCATAGTTCTCAAGGAATTCAATGTCATATTGGTCTTTCTCATCATAGATGGAGAATACCATCAGCATGGAAGTCTGCCGTTTCTGCGTGGTAACGCCGACTTGGGTTACTTCGGCGGGCAGCAAACCTTGAGCCATGGACACGCGATTCTGCACGTTGACGGCTGCCATATCAGGGTCGGTGCCTTGTTTGAAGTAAATGGAGATTTCGGCAGAACCGTTATTGGCTGCATTGGAGGTCATGTACATCATGTTCTCCACACCGTTGATTTGGTCTTCCAGCGGTGCGATGACAGAATTCAGCACCGTTTGGGCATTGGCGCCCTGGTAGGTGGCACGTACCGACACTGTCGGAGGTGCAATGTCCGGATATTGGGTGATAGGCAGTGTGGCCAGACCAATAAGTCCCAAGATCACTATCAGGATGGAGATTACCGTTGACAGTACCGGACGATTAATAAATCTATCTAATTTCATGTTCTTTTTACTGATTAGGAGTTAACGACTGGCGATTGGCAGTTTGCGTTGGTATACCGCAGGCTGTTTATCACTAATCGTTAAACGTTAGTTAAACGCAGTTTGGATATTACCTTCCTTCTGGTCTTTAATGGCTTTCTGATATTCGGCCTCTTTCTCTTCGGGAGTGATAGGAGTGATGACTTGTCCGTCTTTCAGGTTCTGCACACCTTCTATCACAATCTTGTCGCCGGATTTCAAGCCGTCGGTAACATAGAAGTATTTACCGTCGTTCAGGCTGAATACCTGGATTTCGGTGTTTTTCAGCGTGTTGTCCGGTTGGGCAACGAACACAAACTTCTTATCCTGTATCTCCGTAGTGGCCGATTGCGGAATCATAATCACGTTTTCCATCGGGTTGGGGAATACTACGTTTCCTGTACCGCCGCTACGCAGGATGTTGTGCTTGTTGGGGAAGAGCGCGCGCATGTTCACAGCGCCTGTTGTCTGGTCGATGACGCCGCTGATGGTTTCTACACGTCCGCTGTCGGCATACATGGTTCCGTCAATCAGTTGCAGTTGCACCTGAGGCATCTTTGCAAGGATTTCTTTGATGCTGCCGCCTTCACGTATCAGTGAAAGGAGCTGTCTTTCGGTCATGGAGAAATAAGCGAACATCTCGGAGATATCGGCAACCGTAGTCAGCGGAGTGCTCATAGAGGGGCTTACCAAGCTACCCACACGATAGGGGATAGTGCCAACAATACCGTCGCTGGGACTTGTTACGCTGGTGTACGACAAGTTGTTCTTGGCATTGACCAGTTGTGCTTCCGCCTGTGCCAATTGCGCTTTGGTCTGCGCCAATTGGTTTTCGGCCATTTGCAGGTCATAGTCACTGATGATGTTCTTTTGATTCAGCGTACGCTTGTTGCTGACTGTAAGCTCTTGCGTATTTACGGCGGCCTTTGCTGTTTCAACCGCTGCTTTGGCTGAATTTACGGCAGCCTGGTACTGCACAGGATCGATACTGAACAAAACTTGTCCTTTACGCACAACAGAACCTTCGTCTACGTGTAGTTTAGTGATAAAACCACTCACCATAGGGCGGATTTCCACATCTTGTTTACCTTTGATAGTAGCCGGATAACTGTTTGTCAGGTTGGCAGTGGTGGTCTCTACCGTAATCACTGCGAATTCGGGTGCTTTACCCGTACTTTTGTCACCTTGTCCACAACTGCTGAGCAGTGCCAAGCAACATGCCAATAATACTAATCTACTCTTCATACTTTTTATAATTCTCTGTATAATTTTATTCTAGTTAATCGGAAGCTTTTGTGTGTCAATCATAGAAGAAAAAAGGTAGATGTGAAAACTGAATGTATTTATTTAGTTTTCGGTCGCAAAATTATTCTTTTCTCGGTATATAAGGTGTGAACATCCTTGTTTTTTAACTATGTTTTATATATAGTCGGGAGAAATCTTTGTTTTTTGATTAAAATACTGTAAAGCATACTGCTAATTGCCGGATAACCTTTATTTTTGCATCATGTTAGATTGTAAGCGTCATAATAAAAAGAGACCGTTTATACGTAGGTTGTTGGGGGCAGTCGCAGGAGTGGCTGTCTTGTATTCTTGTGCCAGTGTGGGGCGTCTGGAGGGTGGCTCGATAGACGAGGAACCGCCGCGTTTCGTCACGAGTTCTCCATTGCCGGGCACTCTCCATAACAAGAAGAAAAAAATATCAATCGAATTCGATGAATTTATCAAGTTGGAGAAAGCGAATGAGAAGGTTGTTATCTCACCGCCTCAGGTGCAACAACCGGAGATAAAGGCAAATGGCAAAAGAGTGGTGGTTAATTTGCAAGATACGCTGAAGGCCAACACCACGTATACCATAGATTTCTCCGATGCTATTCAAGATAACAATGAAGGCAATCCTATGGAAAGCTTTACTTACACGTTTTCCACCGGAGCGGAGCTTGACTCAATGGCCATTGCCGGCACGCTGCTCGATGCATCGAACTTGGAACCGGTGAAAGGATTGTTGGTTGGCTTGCATGCCAATTTGGCCGATTCGGCCTTTACCACACAGCCTTTCGACCGCGTAGGACGTACGGACAGCCGGGGACGGTTCTCCATACGCGGGGTGGCCCCGGGCAAGTACCGCATGTATGCCCTCATGGATGCCGACCAGAATTTTAAGTTCTCCCAACCTACGGAGATTATAGCTTTCAATGACTCTCTCGTTATTCCTTCCATGGAGGAGCGTACACGTCAGGATACTTTGTGGAAAGACTCTCTGACCATAGATACGGTTATGGAGAGGCGGTATACTCACTTTTTGCCGGATGATGTGCTGTTGCGCAGTTTCAAGCAGAAGTCTTTTTCGCAGCGCCTTATGAAGACGGAACGCCTTATACCGGAGAAGTTTTCTTTCTATTTTACAGCTCCGGCTGACAGCCTGCCTCTGATGAAGGGACTGAATTTCGATGAAAAGGATGCTTTTGTCATAGAGCAAACAACCGGACGGAACGATACGATTCATTATTGGATAAAAGATTCCTTACTCTATCAGCAGGATACATTGAGGATGAGCCTGACTTATTTGTACACAGATACGTTGGAACAGTTAGTTCCCAGGACGGATACGTTGAGAATCGTGTCGAAGGTAAGTTGGAAGAAGCTGCAGGAAAAGAAGCAGGAGGAGAAAGAGAAGGCCGAAAAGGAAAAGAAGAAAAAAAGGAAGAAGGGTGAGGAAGAACCGGAGCCGACTACTTTTCTGTCGATGGATGTGTATGCGCCTTCGGCCATGGATGTGTACGACTATATCACACTGAGTTTTACAGAGCCGATAGCGAGCTTTAATGATACTGCTTTGCACGTAAGGCAGAAGGTGGATACGTTGTGGCAGGATGTCCCGTTCGACATTATGCGCGATTCGCTGGATTTGAAACAGTATAATCTGTATGCCGACTGGAAACCGGGTGAAAGCTACGCCTTTGAAGTGGACTCCACCGCTTTTCATGGGCTTTATGGCCTGTTTACCGATAAAGTGAAGAAAGAGTTTACGGTGAAGAAGCTGGAAGAGTACGGACAGATATTCTTCAATATAACCGGAGCCGATTCTTTGGCGTTTGTAGAATTGCTGGATACTCAGGATAAGGTGGTACGGACAGTGCCGGTGGTAGAGGGCAAGGCTGACTTTTATTATCTGAATCCGGGAAAATACGGAGCCCGGCTCATTAACGATACAAACGGAAACGGCGTGTGGGATACCGGTGATTATGCTGCCAAACGCCAGCCGGAAATGGTTTATTATTATCCGCAGGTGCTGGAGTTCAAGGCCAATTTTGATTTGATTCAGGATTGGAATGTGAAAGAAAGGCCACTGGATAAGCAGAAGCCGGATGAACTAAAAAAACAAAAACCAGATGAAGACAAGAAAAAGAAAAATAGCCGGAATAATCGCAACAATGACAGCAACCGCAACAGCGGCAGGGGATACAGTTACTAAAAAGAAGCGGGCATTGGGCCTGCTTTTGCTGGCGGGGCTTTTATGGCTGGGCGGCACGATGCCTGTGCAGGCCCAGTGTGTGGCAAAGAATGAAGCATTCCAGTCGGGTGAGCATGTCATGTATGATTTATATTTTAACTGGAAATTTATCTGGAAGAAAGTGGGACTGGCAAGTTTGACCACGAATGGCACTACCTATCATTCCAAGCCTGCATATCGTTTCAACCTTCTCTCTGTGGGCAGCAAGAAAACTGATTTTTTCTTTAAGATGCGCGATACGTTGACCTGCTATGTCAGTGACAAGCTCGAACCGCTCTATTTCCGTAAGGCTGCCGAGGAGGGGAAGCGTTATACGGTGGATGAGGCGTGGTTTTCCTATAATGACGGTGTGGCTACCGTAAAGCAGAAACGAACGTGGCACAACCCAGTGCGCGAGCCGCAGGAAATGGAGTATAGCGACAGCCGTTGCATTTTCGACATGTTGAGCATCTTGGCACAGGCGCGTTCCTACGATCCCCGCGATTACAAAGTCGGGGAGAAGATACTTTTTCCCATGGCAACGGGGCGCAGAGTGGAAGAGCAGACCCTGATTTATCGCGGCAAGGAGGAGATAGAGGCGAATAACGACACCATCTATCGCTGTCTTGTATTCTCTTTTGTGGAATACAAGAAAGGGAAAGAGAAAGAGGTGATCACTTTCTTTGTTTCCGATGACAAGAACCACCTCCCCATACGTTTGGATATGTATCTGAACTTTGGCTCTGCGAAAGCCTTTCTCAAGAGCGTGAGGGGAAACCGCTATCCGATGACATCCGTAGTGGAAAAGTAACCCCGGCCTTCCTAAAGGGGAACGGCAAACGGCAGTGCATCCCCTTTTCTGAAAACGCTGGATTCGAATGTGGCTACCAGTTCTCCTTTTTGGTTGGTGATGTCAATCTGGTAATATCCGGTGCTGCGTCCGGCATACCGTTCGCGGGCTTCGGCATACAGCGTGTCTCCGGGACCGCTGCTGCGCAGGAATGTGATGTTGGAAGAGAGCGAGAAGGCGAGTGTGCCATGGGAGTTGGCGGCGGCTGCCAAAGCAAGGTCGGCCAGCGTAAAGAGGGCTCCGCCCTGGGTGCGGTTGCCGGCATTGAGGTGCTCTTCCGTAATGACCAGACGTGCTTTGCCATACCCTTCTTTTATTTCTATCAATTCCACGCCAACATTGTCGGCGAAGCGGTCTTTCTTGAAAAATTCCTGTGGAGTCATATTGCTTTGATGATTAATGGTTACAATTTATGATTGTTATCAAAGGAAAACCGGTTGTTTTGGACGCAAATGTAATATTTTAGCCTTTAATTGGATAATTTAGGCGGGTTATTTTCTAAGGGCCGCGCTACATTTGCAGTCGAAAAATCGACAATATTAATAAATAAATCCCTTACTTATGAAAACAGCTCTTACTACATTGGGCATTTCCCTTTTTGTTTTGGCAGGTTGTGCAGGACAAAAGCAGTCTGCAAACGACTTTATACAGGAGAATATTGATAATGCGGTGGCGCAGGAAACGCTTCAGACCGATATTATTGAGAAATCCGGTGAAATCCTCAACCCGCGTACTATTGATGAGGAGGGAAATATTCATTATATTCCCATTGATGACTGGTGTTCGGGTTTCTTTCCCGGTAATATATGGTATACGTATGAACTGACCGGTGACAAGAAGTGGTTGCCGCTGGCAGAGAAATATACGGAAGCGCTGGACTCTGTGCAATACCTGACTTGGCATCACGACGTAGGTTTTATGATCGGTTCCAGTTATCTGAACGGATACCGTTTTGCCAATAAGGAGGAGTACAAGCCCGTAATAATCCAGACGGCCCGGTCATTGTCCACCCGTTTCCGTCCGAATCCGGGAGTCATTCAGTCTTGGGATGCCGATAAGGGCTGGCAGGCGAAACGCGGCTGGAAATGCCCGGTCATCATTGATAATATGATGAATCTTGAACTGATGTTTGAGGCCACCAGACTATCGGGCGACTCTACTTTCTATGATATAGCCAGAAAACACGCCGACACTACGATGGCGAATCATTTCCGGGCGGATAACAGTTGTTACCACGTAGTGGATTACGATCCGGAAACGGGTGAAGTCCGCAAGAAGCAGACGGCGCAGGGCTATGCCGATGAGTCGGCTTGGGCTCGCGGGCAGGCATGGGCTCTGTACGGCTACACGATGTGTTACCGCTATACGCACGATGTCAAGTACTTGGAGCAGGCTGAAAAAATATACGGCTTTATCTTTAATAACAAGAATCTTCCGGAAGATCTGGTTCCCTACTGGGACTTCGATGCTCCCAAGATTCCTGACGAACCTCGTGATGCTTCCGCCGCTGCATGTACGGCTTCTGCCCTCTATGAGCTGAGCACCTATATTCCGGGCAAGGGATATAAAGAAAAGGCGGACAAGATTATGGAGAGCCTTGCTTCTCCGGCCTATCGTGCCGAGGTGGGGACTAACGGCAACTTCATCCTGATGCATTCGGTAGGCAGTATTCCTCATGGTGCGGAAATTGATGTGCCTCTGAACTATGCCGACTATTACTTTCTGGAGGCTTTAATGCGTAAAAGAGACTTGGAGAAATGAAAAACCGGTTGAATATATTGTTAGGTGGTTTAGGGTTGTTCGCCTTGCAGGGTTGCAAGGCTCCACAGGGCGGACAAGCCCGACAACCCAATGTGATTTATGTCTTTCCCGACCAGTATCGTAACCAGGCAATGGAATTTTGGGGTCAGGAAGGTTTTCGTGAGCGGGTGAACTTCCGGAATGACCCGGTGCATACCCCCCGTCTGAATGATTTTGCGAGGGAGTCCATGGTGCTGACTTCCGCCATGAGCAACTGTCCGCTGAGCAGCCCGCACCGGGGCTCGTTGTTGACCGGAATGTATCCCAACAAAAGCGGCGTCCCTTTGAACTGCAACTCCAACCGTCCTATCAGTTCATTGCGTGCGGATGTGGATTGCGTGAGCGACGTGTTCAGCGGTGCGGGTTACGATTGTGCCTACTTCGGCAAGCTGCACACCGACTTTCCTACTCCCAACGACCCCCAGCGGCCGGGGAAATATGTGGAAGACCGCATACCGGCATGGGACGCTTACACACCGAAAGAGCGCCGTCATGGATTTAATTACTGGTACTCCTACGGTACA
>OGXI01001748.1_pt1 | contig 17429 bp, 16 predicted proteins | sample 1576221 | NCBI WGS metagenome assembly OGXI01 (sample SAMEA3541523, study PRJEB24748) | human gut metagenome | biome: human gut; feature: human-associated habitat; material: faeces | place: China | collected 2012
ATCAACATCCACCCCTCGCTGCTGCCGGCCTTCCGCGGGGCGCATGCCATCGAGCAGGCGCTGGAATACGGCGTCAAGGTCTTCGGCGTGACGATCCATTACGTCGACGCCGAGCTGGACGGCGGACGCATCATCGCCCAGCGGGCCTTTCCCTACGAGGGCGATGACATCGGGGAACTGGAAGCGATGATTCATGCCGTGGAATATCCGTTATACATTGAAACTATTAAAAAACTGATCGAATAATGCGCGCATTAATTAGTGTAAGTGACAAGACCGGTGTCGTGGAGTTTGCCAAAGGGCTGCGGACTCTGGGCTGGGAGGTGATCGCCACGGGCGGTACGATGAAGCTCCTGGCCGACAGCGGCGTGGAGGTAATCAACATCAGCGACGTGACGGGATTCCCCGAGATCTGCGGGTCGAGCGTGTAGACCTCCTCGACGCCCTCGGCACCGATCACGCACGGCAGGGAGGTAAAGATGCCTTCCTCGCCATACTGGCCGGTCATAAGCGTAGAGGCCGAAAGCACGGCGTGCTCGTTGTGCAGAACGGCGGCGCAGACGCGCGCGGCGGAGTTGGCGACGGCGTACTCGGTGCACTGCTTGCCGGCGTAGGTCACATAGCCGCCCTTGCGCGCGAGCTCCTCGACCTCCATGTGGTCGAAGGCGTACTTGTCGGGGTTCTCGGCCTGAAGCTCGTTGAGGCTCTTGCCGGCGATGGTCGCGGCTTTAAAGGCGGCAAGCTGGCTAAAGCCGTGCTCGCCGATCATGTAGGCGTCGATGGACTTGGGGCTCACGCCGATCTTCTTGGAGATCTCGGTGCGCAGGCGGGCGGAATCCAGGCCGCAGCCCGAGCCGATGATCTTCTTGGGATCGTAGCCGGTCAGGTGCCACAGCTCGGTGCACACGACGTCGCAGGGGTTGGAGATGCTCACGAAGATGCCGTCAAAGCCGGCGTCGACGATGCGCTTGGCAAAGGTGCGCGCGGCGTCGGTGGTAAAGAACAGCTCGCCGTCGCGGCTGCCAGCGGCCAGCGCGACCTTGCCGGCGGCATTGACGATGACGTCGCAGCAGGCCAGCTCCTCGTAGTGGTCGTAGCAGTTGACGATCTTGGTGTTGTACGGGACAAACGAAAGGGAGTCGCGCAGGTCCTGGACCTCGGACGTCACCTTGGCCTCGTTAATATCGCACAGGTACAGCTCGTCGGCAATGCCCTGCATAAGCAGGCTGTTGGCGACATGTGCTCCCACGTGGCCCTGGCCGACCACACCGATCTTACGCGTCTGGTACATATACGTATCCTTCCGGCCGAGTTTTTCGCGTCGAACCATTGTAGCGTCCTGTTGCCACTTTGCTAGACTAAAGTGCCGTAGATTTTTGGGACATGCCTTAATTTCTACTTTTGGAGTGATTTGGGCCGCCGACGGCATCGCTGGGCGATGTGCTCGCGCGGATGGGGTCGCTCGTTGTACCATAGCTGCAACTGACTCGTAAGGAGCATCCATGCCCATTCGCATCCCCGACGCCCTCCCTGCCGCCGCGCAGCTCGAGAGTGAGAACATCTTTGTCATGACCGAGTACCGCGCGCTGCACCAGGACATCCGTCCGCTGCGCGTGCTCATCCTCAACCTCATGCCCACCAAGATCGCCACCGAGACGCAGATCATGCGTAAGCTCTCCAACACGCCGCTGCAGGTGGAGGTGGACCTGCTGCGCACCAAGACGCACGAGGCCACGCACGTGAGCGCCGGCCACCTGGAGACGTTCTACCGCACGTTCGACGACATCCGCGATATCCACTACGACGGCCTGATCATCACGGGCGCGCCGGTGGAGCAGATGCCGTTCGAGGAGGTCGACTACTGGCCCGAACTCTGTCAGATTATGGATTGGTCCACCACGCACGTGCACTCTACGCTGCACATTTGCTGGGGCGCGCAGGCGGGGCTCTACCATCATTACGGTATTCAGAAGTACGACCTGCCGGCAAAGGCGAGCGGCGTCTTTGAGCATTATCTGGTGAAGCCGCAGAGCCCGCTGGTCCGCGGTTTTGACGACCGTTTCTATGCTGTGCATTCGCGCAACACCGATGTGCGCCGCGAGGACGTGGAGGCCGAGCCGCAGCTTGAGGTCGTGGCCGTGTCCGACGAGGTGGGCCTGTACATCGTCAAGTCGACCGACAGTCGCCGCTTCTTTGTATTTGGCCACCCCGAGTACGATACCGACACGCTGCGCCTGGAGTACGAGCGCGACGTGAAGCGCGGGCTTGATCCCGAGGTGCCGGCACATTACTTCCCGGGCGACGACCCCACCGCCGAGCCGCGCAACGTCTGGCGCAGCCAGGCTCAGCTGTTTTACACCAACTGGCTCAACTACTACGTCTACCAGACCACGCCCTACGACCTGGCCCGCGCCGGCGAGGAGCACTAGACTGCGATGGTACTGCTGTAGCCGTGGCTGATGTGGCGGCGATTAGGCGCTGATGATGTTGGGCAGCGGCAGGTCGTGGGCATAGGTGGGGACGTGGTTGATGCGTTGTTCGTCAAAGGCGATGCCGATGATTTGGCATGCGGGTGAGAGCATGGGCAGGTAGCGGTCGTAGCAACCGCCGCCGTAGCCCAGACGCGCGCCGGTTTGATCGAAGGCCACGAGCGGCACAACAATCATGTCGAGTGCTTCGGCAGGCACGATGGGGAAGCGGCCGCTGTCGATGTCCGTGGCCGCGAAGGCCCGCGCGGGGTGGGCGATAAACGGAGCCGCGAACGCATCGTCGGCGGCAACTGCTCGCATACACATGCGCTGGCCACAAGCTGCGGCATCAATTGCCGAGAGCATGCACGGATAGGCCACGCGCCAGCCGCGCGCGGCGACCGCAGCGGCAAACGCGGCAGGGTTGACCTCGGAACCCATCGCGGCATAGATGGCAACGGTGTGCGGCACCGCGGCATCCGAGCGATCCAACAGCTCAACCAGCCGCGTACAGATAACGGCGGACTTTGCCGCACGCACATCCAAATCAAGAGCATCGCGCCGGGAAATCACCGCCCGTCGCAACTCAGCCTTATCCATCCCAGCTCCCTCTCCCAAACCTACCAAAAAGGGACAGGTTTATTTTGGCAGGTTTTATCTGGGCAAACGTCGAAGCCGCCGCAAAGGCGCCCTTTGTGGCGGCTTCGACTCGACGTTGGCTTCACAGCGCCGCAGCGATCGCTTCAGTCACAAACTTATTGAGTGACTCACCCTTCTTTGCCGCCGCCAGCGCTGCTTGCTTGTGGAGCTCAGAGCCCGTTCTTACGTTGAACGAGCCCTTAAAAGCCCGCTCGGGTTCCTTGCCCTTCTCGGCGCAAAACTCAAGGTAATCGTCGACGGCGTCGTGGAAGCATTGCTCCACTTCTTCAGCCGTGGAGCCTTCAAATACGATTGCGTCCCTAATGCCGGCGACCATACCTGTTAGCACATGCTGTTCGGCATCGAACTCGACTGGGGCGAAATAACCCTTGTATGCCAAAACGTTACTCATGACTACCTCCGACATCTTGCAGAAAGCGAACGATGTTTCGAATGGTCCCCGCTGTCAATTCGTCAGATGGATGAGGCGTGTGCATTACGATCATCCTGCCATCTGATGGCCTGTAGAAGCGAACGCGCGATCCGGATGTCTTGCCTTTGCTGTCCATTTCAAAGCCATATGAAGCCATAACTTTAAGAAAGTCAGCGAATCTATACGTTGAAGGACAGCTAAGCAGCTGGGCGATGAGTTTATCGGATCGAGTCATCCCGCCTCACATTCTGCAACTATATTCTAGTTGCAATTTCAGTTTGATGCAAGCACCTCTACTATAGAACATGTGTGCGTATAGAACAAGTGTTCGAATCACAACTGAGGAAGGAGACAGGCACCTTTGTGGTGGTCTGTGCTGTGGAGTGGGCGTCTGCGGCGGTTTGTCTCAATCTGTAACAGTAACTCGGCAAAATTGGACCTAGATGTTACAGATTGAGACAAACCGCCGCGGTGGGCTGCGCCGCCCCGCTCAAACCGCAGAAAAAAGGTAGATTTTCAGACATGTCCCAAAAATCTACCTTTGCCGTGCGTTAGCCCATCAGGTCGACGACGTTAAAGTCGGCGTTGCTCTTGGCGATGACGTCTCGGCCGCCAAAGACGCAGGTCGGCGACTCGGCTGCGATGCGCGTCACATCGGCGCCGAGCGAGCGCAGTTCACCGGGCGTGGCGGCGAGCATCTGGGCGCGGCGCTTCTCGCGCGCGTTGGGATCGAGGCCGGCCAGGTAAGTCGTGTTGCGGCGCTTGGTGAGCGCGTAGGGCTTCACCGGCGCGTCCATGCCGCTCACGCAGCTCACGATAAAGCCCTCAAAGGCGGCTTCGTCGGGTTCAAAGCTGCCGAGCCATTCGCCCGCGCGCGCCACGCGCTCAATCGAGGGATCGATTGCCGGGTCGCGGTAGGTGTAGAACGCCGCCTGGCGCTCGCCGGCCGCGCGGAATCCGCAGCCGTACGCGCCGCCCTTTACGCGGATCTCGTTCCACAGGTAATCGTAGGAGAGCGCGTTGGCGGCAACCGCCCAGGCGCCCGTCACGTCGATGCCCAGACGGCGCGGGTCGCATGCGCTTGCCGCAAAGCAGATGTCGCTGGGGATGACAAAGGCCTCGTGGCGGTCGCGCGGCACCGGCACCACGAGCGCGTCGCGGCCGGCAGCGCCGTCGCCGTCGCCCACGCCAAGCCCCAGGTCGCCCGCGGTGGCCCAGTACGTGTCAAAGTCCTCGTCGCTGCCGGTAAAGCTCGCCATGCAGCCATCGGCCACAAAGATGCGGCCCGCCAGCTCGGCAAACTTGGCGCGCAGGCTATCCAAGCGCTCGTCAAAGTGCTCGAGCAGATCACGCAAGAACAGGTAGAAGTCCACGCCCGAGAGCTGTTCGCGCACCACGGCCGAAGGCGAGCTGTAACTCATCGCGCGACCGAGTGCTGCCGAGTGGCCGTTGTTGATAAAGCCCTGCTCAAGCCCAATGCGAATCTGCGTGAGCACGTCGCGCACGCGATCGGCGCCGGCATCGAGCAGCAGCGTGCTCGACCACACCTCGCGCGGCAGGTTTGCCAGCGCATCGATCTTCTCGGACAGGGCGCCGGCGCTTACCAGCAGGTAGGGGCGCACGCCGTCCACGTCGGGCTGCGTCATGACCTCGGTCGTAAAGCTCAAAAAGCCCAGCTTGCCGGCGATGAGATTATCGAGCTCCTCGGCCGAGTGCTCGCTCGTGGGCAGCTGCTTGAGCAGGCGGCAGAGCAGGGTCACGTAGGGCAGGTCCTCAAACGCGACGCAACCCAGATCGAAATATTGCATGGCGTAGGCCAGGCGGTTGGTGGGGATGTCGTGGCGCAGGCAGGGGATGGGCGCGGTTGTGTCCACGACCAGCGGCGGCTCGGGGCGTGCCTCGCTAATGTCGGACACGCGCAGGCGCGGCAGCGTGGCCTTGGCTTCGGGCGTGTCCTCGGCCTCCTGCGCGGCACGCAACGCGGCCGTGCGCTCGACCACGTCGGCCAGCTCGGTATCGGTCATGGCATCGCGCTTGGCTGCCAGCTCAGCGCCCTCGGCGCCCTCCGAACCGGAGCCGGCGTCCACCGGCACCAGCTCGACGAGCGCCATGTGGTCGTTTTCCAGCACCAGCTCGCGCAGCAGGTCCTCAAAGTAGCTACCGTCCAGCTCGCCGCGCAGCTCCTCGTACACCGGGCCGTACTTGAGCGCCAGCGTCGCGGCGTTGTCATCGTAGAGCCAGGTGCTCAGCGCGTCGCACGCAATGGCCACGCCGTCGGCGATACCGTAGTCGCGCTGGCGCAGGTCGTATTCGTTGCTGCTGATGATGGCCTCTAGGCGCTCGCGCGGAACGCCGTGCTCACACAGGTCGCGGCAGGCGTCCTGGAACACGCGACGCAGCTCGCGCGCCACGCCGGGCTGCGCGTTTTGCAGCATGATGAGCTCGTAGGGCTGCAGGCTCTCGGCCGCGGTGTAGCTCACCACGTTGCCGCCCAGGCCGGCGGCCAGAATGGCCTTCTTAACTGGTGCCTCGTTGGAGCCCAGCAGCGCCTCGAACAGGATGTCCGCCGCGATCGTGCGCTTGCGGTCGAGCGCGCTGCCCAGCACAAGACCCAGGCCCACCAGGGCGTTCTCGGGCGTGGTAGCCATCTCGATGCGCTTGTACTCGCAGGTCACAGGCGCCTGTACGCCCAGCGGATTGGGCGCCAGCGCGGACGGGTCCTCGCCGGCGGCAACGGCTGCGTCCATGCGGCGGCTCGCGGCACTCGGCTGCGACAGATAGCGCTCGTCCAAAAAGGCCAGGGCGCGGTCCACGTCCAGGTCGCCGTAGAGCGTGATGTAGGAGTTGGAAGGATTGTAGTGGCGCGCGTGCGTGTCCAGGAACTGCTCGTAGGTGAGTGCGGGAATCGCGCGCGGGTCGCCACCGCTCTCGTGCGCATAGGCGGTGTCAGGATAGAGCGCGGCGTTGACGGCGTCGTCCAGCACGCTCATGGGGTCGGACAGCGCGCCCTTCATCTCGTTGAACACCACGCCGTTATAGCACAGCGTGCCCTCGCGCAGGCTGGCGGAGCTGTCGCCGTCCTCGCCCTCGACGCCCTCCGGCAGGTCCAGCTCGTAGTGCCAGCCCTCCTGCTCAAAAATGGTGGGCTTGGTATAGATAGCCGGGTTGAACACTGCGTCCAGGTACACGTCCATCAGGTTGTACAGGTCCTGCTCGTTGGTGGTGGCAACAGGGTAGATGGTCTTGTCGGGGTAGGTCATGGCGTTGAGGAACGTCTGCATGGAGCTCTTGATCAGATCGACAAACGGCTCCTTGACGGGGAACTTGGCCGATCCGCACAGCACCGAGTGCTCAAGAATATGGAACACGCCGGTGGAATCGGCTGGCGGCGTCTTAAAGCCAATGGCAAAGGCCTTGTTTTCGTCGTTGCACGCCAGGTACAGCAGACGAGCGCCCGAGACGGTGTGGCGCAGCACGTAAGCGTCTGCGTCAAGCTCGGGCACGGTCTCGCAGCGCTCGACGGTAAAGCCGTGGCAGGTGGTTCCGGGCACCAGTAGCGCGGCGGCAGCGGCGCGAGGGTCAGTTGAGGTGGTGGGCATATGCAGCCTCCTTTGACGCCCCAGCGGGGGCGAATCGAGTCGAATCCTCGAGAGTATACCCATATGGGGCCGCGGCTCTGCGGCGAACTGACAACTGCCAGCCGGGACATCGACGTCGGTTCGGCGGCACATGTCGCGAGCGGGCGCTATCCCCGTTTAAATGAAATAACCCCCGATGGCCGAAACATGCTGGAAATAGTATGGAACGCTTAAAAGTTCTAATACAATATAAGTCATCTATCTATAAACTGCCGATTCCTTGCAAAGGTATGGTTGATATGGTTGAAGCAAATAGCGTTATTCCCCTGTACAAGCAGATCGTTCGCGCACTTTCTGATTTGATTGCCAACGGCACGTACCGCCCGGGAGATAAGCTCCCTACTGAGACGGAACTCATTGAGCAATTTGGCGTGAGCCGAATTACTGTGCGCTCGGCAATCAAGGAAATGGAAGATGCTGGGCTTGTTGAGAGGGCCCGCGGCAAGGGCACGTTCGTTTCGTCGGACACACAGATGTATGCCGCGGACGACCGTGAGAGCTTTACCCATTCGTGCCAGCTTGCGGGAAAACAGGCATCTACCAGGGTGCTCGAAATGGGCTGGGATTTTCCAAGCCTGCGAGACGCAAAGTTCCTGGGTGTTGACGACACTCAAAAGGTATTGCGCAGTCGCCGTCTGCGCCTTGTGGATGGCAAGCCCACGATGCTGGAAACCAATTGCTATTCCGACACACTTTCATTCCTGGAGCATGAGTCCCTCGAGGATTCGCTTATGGCGGTGCTCGATCGCCATGGGATTAAGATGGGGCCCAACACGCGTACGCTCGAGGTCTGCTACGCGAGCGAGCTCGAGGCGGCATATCTTAACGTGGAGCTGGACTCCTCGCTGCTCTTGTTTGTCGATAGACGTTATGCTCCGGGCGGCGAGCCGCTCTTCATCTCCCGTCAGGTGTATTGCACTGAGCGTCTGAAGTTCTATCTGTAAATAAATCCGTCGATTTACCGACTGATTGTTACCGTTCGCGGAATTAGAAAATTGACACTCCGCGCCGGGAAGATTGCTAATATACTTTGTTATGACAATATAGTACGTCTTATTGATATTGGAGAACTATGAATAAGATTTTGCTAGCGAGTCATGGCTATCTCGCCCAAGGTATGAAGAGCTCTCTTGAGATTCTGATGGGCGCTAACGACCGAATCGAGTGTTTGTGCGCCTATGTCGATGACGATTCAAGAGACGTCGCGGCGCTTATCGATGCTTGGATGGAGTCGAAGGACCCTGCCGACTCTTGGTTTGTCGTGACTGACATCTTTGGCGGCTCTGTAAACAACGAATTCATTCAGAGGCAGACCGCCGGATCGTTTGCGTTGATCACCGGAATGAACTTGCCGCTGCTGGTGGAAATGGCTACACAGCTGGACTCCCTGGATGCGGACAAGGCCAAAGCTGCGGTCGAGGGATCACGTTCGTTTATCATGCTTTGTGAGGCGGCGGACATGCTTGCCGATGTCGAAGAAGAAGAGTTCTAGTTAGTTCTGGTTCGAGCCCTAGCTAAAGCCACGCCTGTCATTACCTTTATTACGTGCGGAGATGATTACGATGATTAAGCTTACGAGAGTTGATTACCGATTGATTCACGGCCAGGTCGCCATGTCTTGGACGCATGCGCTGGATGTCGATTGCATCCTGTGTGCCAGCGACGCCGTGGCAAAAGACGACATGAGAAAAGCCGCATTGAGGCTAGCTCGTCCCAACGGCGTGAAGCTCGTCATAAAAGACGTAAACGCTGCTATCGAGGCGCTCAACAGCGGCGTCACCGACAAGTATTCGCTGTTTATCATTGTCGAGACGATCGAGGATGCCTATCGCCTTGCTAAGGGTTGCAAAGACATCAAGGAGATCAATCTGGGCGGAACTCGAAAGTCTCCCGAGACCACGCTTCATCCGACCCCCGCGATCTTTGCGACCGAAACCGATGCCGAGCATATCCAAGAGCTTGTGAACGATGGCGTGGTTATCGAAATCCGTCAGGTTCCCAATGACTCAAAGGTACTTGCCAAGGACGTTTTCTAGCTGGAAACATGCCATTGTCTAGCATTTATTAACTAGGTCCTCCTTTCTTTGGCCCGCCGATCATTTGACCGGCGGGCTTTTTATTAAAGAAAAATCAAAAAAATCTGAAATAGTTCTTGCATAGTTAGTTATATAAAGTATTATAACGTCATGGGATGAATGAAGGGTTCATCCAAGTGAGTTAGGAGTAAGGGATGTTCAATTTCGATGAGCCTCGTTACGAGAAGGTTGTGAGCGATGCCCTCGCTCTCCGTCCTCAGATTGAGGCTGCCGTGGACAAGGTCTGCGAGCAGGGTTATTCCAACATCTTCTTCATCGGCTGCGGCGGCACCTGGGCCCACACGCTCCCGATGAAGTATTGGGTCGAGACCACCACGGCCGACGTCGACGTCCACTGCGAGATTGCCGCTGAGTTCCTCGCATGCCCGCCCAAGACCTTCAACAAGGACTCGGTCTGCGTCTTCTCCACCCGTACCGGCACCACCCCCGAGATCATCGAGGCCGCCAAGTTCTGCCAGGAGCAGGGTGCCCGCACGCTGATGTATGTCTCCAACGACAACACCCCGGCCACTGAGTACGCCGATTACAAGTTCTTCAGCTTCGCCGAGGACGACGTTCTGTGCGAGGCCATCTACACCTACCAGATCACGCTGGTCGCCCGCTTCCTCAAGAACGCCGGCGCCTTCCCCAAGTACGACACCTTCATGGAGGAGTTCGGCAACATCGCTCCGTACCTCATCAAGGCCAAGGACGCTCAGGACGAGCGCTGCGCCGCCATGGCCGAGGACTTCAAGGACACCGATTACCACATGGTGATCGGCTCCGGCATGCTCTGGGGTGAGGCCTACGACTACGCTATGTGCATTCTCGAGGAGATGCAGTGGATCAAGACCAAGTCTATCCACGCCGCCGAGTTCTTCCACGGCACCATCGAACTGTGCGAGGAGGGCACGAGCCTCATCATGCTCTACGGCGAGGACGACACCCGTAAGCTCATGGACCGCGTGGACAACTTCACTCACATGCTCGCCGACGAGAAGGGCGTCCATGTCCGCGTGAACAAGTTCGACACCGCCGAGGTCGAGCTGCCGTTCAGCGACCCCGAGTTCCGCAAGATCGTCTCCCCGATGGTCACCTACACCATCACCGAGCGTCTGAGCTGCCATCTCGAGCACGTCCGTAACCACCCGCTCACCACGCGTCGTTACTATCACCAGATGAACTACTAATCCTCTCAAATTGCTGCGGTTGTCTGCAGGCGAGCTGCGCAGAACGCCTCGCCTGCAGACCTGTTTCTGGGGTTGATCGAAATGGTTGTCCAGTATCTTCTAGTTGCACTGGTCGCATTTATTGCGTCCATGGACGAGCAATTATTTGGCATTACGATGCTTGGTCGTCCGCTGTTTACAAGCCTGTTTGTCGGCTTGATCCTTGGCGATGTCCAGCAGGGCGTTATCGTCGGCGCTGCTTTGGAGTCCATGTTCATGGGTGCCATCATGGTCGGCGCGGCGGTTCCTCCCGAGGTCTATGCCTCCGGCGTGCTTGGCTGCGCGTTTGCCGTCATTACGGGTACGGGCACGGCAACTGCCGTCGCGCTCGCCCTTCCCGTCTCCGTCTTCCTTCAGGTGTGGCGCAACTTCTGCTACGCCGTTCCGGGCGCCTTTGCCTGCAAGAAGATTGAGACCGCTCTGGCAAATCGCGATCTTGCCAAGGCAAATCTGTACCATCTGACCATCGTGCCGCTGTCGATTGGCATTCCGTCTGCACTGCTGGTGTTTTGCTCGCTGTTCTTTGGTGCCGACCTCATCAACAATGCGCTTAACGCTATTCCGCAGTTTGTGATGGACGGCCTCAACGTTGCGTCCGGCGTCATGGTCTGCATCGGCTTCGCACTTCTTATTAGGACCATGGGCGATAACAAGCTGCTTCCTTGGCTGTTCCTGGGATTCATTATGGTCATCTACCTCAAGATGGACGTTATCGGCGTCGCCGCAGCTGCCATTTGCGTCGCACTGCTCCTGGCCTTCCGCGAGGGCTCGTCCGGTCCGCAGACGGTTGCTGCAGATGAAGAGGAGGACTTCTAATGGCTACCCAGAACACCGACCTCAAAGAGGCCAAGAAGGACGCGATTATGAGCCCCGATATGTATCGGAGCATGTTCCTTCGCCAGTTTACGAGCCAGTGCTCGCAGTCGTACGACAAGATGATGGCAATGGGCTTCATGTACACCATTCAGAAGCCCCTGCGAAAGATCTATCCCAACGACGACGATTACTATGCGGCGCTCGATCGCCATACCGAGTTCTTTAACATCACGCCTCATGTCCTTCCGTTTGTAGCCGGCCTAACGGTTTCGATGGAAGAGCAGGCGGCTGCCGATAAGAACTTCGACACGTCCTCGATTAACGCCATGAAGGTCGGCCTCATGGGACCGCTTTCCGGCATTGGCGATTCGTTCTACTGGGGTACGTTCCGCGTGGTCGCCGCCGGCATTGGTATTGGCATCGCTTCGACGGGCAACCCGCTCGGCCCCATCGTGTACGCGCTCATCTACTCCGTGATTAACTTTGCAACGCGTATCGTCGCCGCCCATCTGGGATACGACCTGGGAACCAAGTTCCTGCAGCAGTCCGAAGAGAACAACCTTATGTCTCGCATGACGCATGCTGCCGGTGTCCTCGGAATGACCGTTATCGGCGCCATGATTGCTGCACAGGTCTCACTGTCCACTGCTTTGACCTTTGACGTGGGTGGTTCGGAGATTGTCCTGCAGGATCTGTTCGATTCGATCTTCCCCGGTCTGCTGCCCTTGCTGGCAACCTTTGCCTGCGTCGCCCTGTACAAAAAGGGTGTCAAGACCATTTGGATCATCTTGGGCATCTTTGCGATCTGCATCATCGGAACGGGCTTGGGAGTGTTCGCGGCGGCGTAATGTTGACTGCTATGCTCGCGCGTTGGATAACTAACTGACCGTTTGAAAACGGGGTTCGGCGTAAGGCCGGCCCCGTTTTTTGTTTGAGGGATTTTCCGACCGTCCAAAAATCCAGGCTCATGCATCACTCACGTATCTCTCATCTCTCATTCGTCACTAATACGAGAGATAACTGAAAGACGAGAGATAAATATGAGAGATAACTGAGCAGCAAGGAGACAAGCAATCATGGTATTGTCTCAATACTGATTGTTCTACCAGCAAAAACATGTTTAAATGAAACAGATGACAGACATCTTTTCTTTCATCTCTCACTTATCTCTAATATGAGAGATAGCAGAAAGATGAGAGATAATTACGAGAGATAACTGAGAGACGAAGGAAATCTATTCGTGGCATTCTCCGCCGGGCCGAGCGAAAGGACATGCAGATGAACGAAAACGAGCTGACCGGTCTGCTCGAGTCTTTAAGGCGCATGGGCTCGGACGATCTTAACGTCGAGGTCAAGGAGAGCGCCACGACGCTTTCCCGCGACGTATGGGAAACGGTTAGTGCATTCGCGAATACCGCTGGCGGAATTATCGTGCTCGGCGTGAGCGAGCGCGCGGGCTTTGTCCCGGTTGAGAACTTTGAGACCGAGAAGGTGCTCAACCAATTCGTAGCGGGCATGGGTGATGCCGGCGGCCGCGGAAAACTGGCCAATCCGCCCAAATACACCATTGAACGCGTGGAGCTTCAGGGCACCGTGGTTCTGGTCATCGCGATTGAGGAGCTCGACCCGTCGAGCAAGCCTTGTTATGTCATAGAGCGGGGCGCTCAAGGCGGCAGCTACAAACGCATCGATGACAAAGATGTCCCGCTTTCGTCGACTGAGGTCCTGTCCTTGTCATCGTATGAACGGACGAGCCCCAGTGATCGCGATGCAGTACCCGGCGCGGTCGCAGGCGATCTTGACGAGGCCCTGGTCGACCGCACGATAGAGCGTGCTTTCTCGCTGACACCCCGTGCAATGCGCGGCGCGCCGGACAAGAAAACGAAGCTGGAGCGCCTGAATTTCCTCGACTCCCAGGGCAATGTTACTAAGGCCGGGCTCCTGGCCGCGGGTGCCTATCCTCAGCAGTTCTATCCCAAGCTCTTTATCGATGTGGCGGTCTATGCCGGAACGCAGAAGGGCGCGGCGGGGTCGTTGAGGTTCATGGACCGTACGATCTGCGAGGGAACGTTGGGCGAAATGATCTCGGATGCCGTCGCGGCTGTCGCCAAAAACCTGCGCCGCACCTCGACCGTCCAAGGCATCTCGCGTATCGACTCGCTGGAGATTCCCGAGGAGGTCCTGCGCGAGGCAGTCGCCAACGCGGTTATCCACAGGGAATACGGGGATCGGTTCTGTGGGCAATCGATCGCCGTCGACGTTTTTGACGACCGTATCGAGGTGACGAATCCCGGCGGCCTTTATGGAGGGAAGACTCGCGAGAACTTGTTTGACGGCAGCTCCCGATGTCGTAATGCAACGCTCGTGAAACTCATGTCGATTGTTCCACTGCCGGATGGCGCAGGCTCGCCGGCTGAGGGAAATGGCTCGGGCATCCCGATGATGATCGATGCCATGCGCGCGCATGGTCTGGCCGATCCCCTGTTCTGCCCGGGGTTCGATCGGTTCAAGGTCGTACTTTACCGTTCAAAGGTTGAGCCGGTCGATCATGGCGGGGACTTGATTATGACGGCACTCAAGCGCTACGGCGAATTGGGGACGCGCGAACTGGCGGAGCGCACGGGACTCACGGTTTCCCAGGTTAGGGCACGCGTCAATGCACTCATTGCGCAGGGTGAGCTTGAGCCGACGGCGCCGTCGACAAGCCGCAACCGCAAATATCGACTGTCAGAGCGCGTGGAATAAATGCGTTAGTGGACGAGGCGACCCATTAATCGACTCTCGATTGGCGCCCACCAGGGTAAAGCAGTTGTTGCCCAGTCGACGGTGATGCTAAAGACTCGGCTTACGCCGGCATGGCCCCGAACCCGCCCATCAAGAACAGCCTAAGAACCAGTTTGATGACATATCCCGGTTTGACTTCTGCCGCGTCAAAGACGTGGCGCTCGGCGAGCTCGCTGCAGTATGCATAGATGTCGCGGATAAGGTCCGCGCCCGAAAGCGTAAACATATAGCCTGCGTCCGAAAGCGCATTGGGTGCGGCGGGCAACTTGGCCATGCGGCAAAAGGTCAACAGGTCGGGTGCCATAACATTCTGGTAGTCGAGGTGGCCGCTGACATCCTGTGCGGCAAGCTCCAATTGGCGCACAAAATCCAGCGCCGCCGCTAACACAAAGCTCGGCGTAGGCGCATTGACGTCCTCCGTGCTCGCCACGAGTCTGCCTGCTGCCTGCGTGACAAGCCAGGCGACCTCGCGCTGGCAGCGCACGGCCTTGCGTGTAACCGGCTTGATGGACGAAGAAGAAACGCTCCCCTTAGGCGGATTCGAAGCAGCTATAAGGCCCTCCCATGAACGACCCGGTCCAACAAGCCCGGATGAAACACGTGCTACATCAGTATACAGGGAAGTGGGACAGCGGGGTACAAGCGCGCCAGCGGCAAACCGAGAGCATCAACGACGTGCCGATCGCGGAATGAGACCTCGTAATAATTGACTCTCGGCCATATTATTGAGGGGCATGATTCGCGTTCGTATGGTTGTAGGTGCTGGCGATGAACGACATTGACCTTGCTGTTCCGTTGATGGATGGACCAAGCTATGACCGCGCCTGCAGTCTCGTGCCTTCCGAATACGTTGAGGCATGGGAGTGGTTTCTGGGTGAGGAACAGCGCGGCGGCGTTTGGACCAGCCTTCCGCACCACACCAAGGAAGATAGCCCTCAGTATCAGTATCGTTTGAGAATTGGCTCGGACTTCTTTCCCGTAACGCGGGATTCAGGGATCTTCTGGCCGGGCCAGGATCGGGTGAAGCAAGATCCCGATAAGATCTTTGCGCTCTCGGTTCATAACTCTAAAAAGAGTTTCTATACCGATGTTCCTCCGCTCTATTTGGATGACGGCACGTGGGTCATTAAGTATTCGGTTCAAGCGCCGGGCACCGTTGGTTCTCGAGACCAAGACTATAACCGGAAAATGCTCAACTGCATGGAATGTGGCGTTCCAGTTGGAGTCATATTTGCAACTGAGGTGGGCTATAAGGTGCTTGGCCTTGCGTTTGTTGAACGGTTCGAGCCCGAAAACGGCTGGTTTGTTCTGCATGGTCCCGTTCATAAAGGCGGGCCTGACCCTCGTTTTGCGTCCGACATGAGCTATCTGAAGCACATGCCAGTCGACATTGAGTTTGCCGGACGGGATGCGACCGATGACGAAAAAGTTCGCTATGCGTTAAGGCGCGAGCGACTGGGGCAACAATGGTTCCGCAAGCAGCTCGTTGCCGCCTATGACGGCCGTTGCGCGGTGTCGGACTGCGGCGTCAGCGAAGCTCTGGAGGCTGCACATATCGAGAATTACTCGGGCCCTAAATCGCAAGTTGCCAGCAATGGCATTCTGCTTCGGCGCGACTTACATTCCCTATTTGATGCTCATCTGATTTCGTTTGAGCCTGTTTGCGGTGAATATCGGCTGTGCGGATCGTACCTGCTGGATAAGACCGACTACGCTTCCTTTGCAGGTGCGACGCTAAGGCAGCCGAATGAGCGTCAGTGGCGACCCAATACGGCGTTTCTTGAGGTCCATCGCATTGAGTTCGATCGCTCGGAAAAGAAGCGTGAAAAGGCGGGGATTCTGCCGTATTAGCGTATTTGGCTTTGGTGGTCTTTTAAGATCGTGTTGTTTGATCGGATCGCGTGGCGATGCAATTTCGCGCGCACTTGCTGGTGCATGCTCTTCCTGGTTTCAATTACGGGAAGGGAGCGAGCGTGAGCTGGCGAGGCGATGTCGTGATGGGGAAGTACGGAAAACTGCCGCGTGCCCTTATCGACAACAATATGTTTCCGAGCGTAGAAGTTGATTGCGGGTCGTTTGTCGTCGCCTGTCCTTGTTGCGGCTCGCAAATACCGTGTCTCGACATTCGGTTCATCGATGCGCGCGACAGACTCAGCGACGAAGTGAGAAAACGGACAGGCGTTCATATGCCGGTGTACCCGGAGAAATGCCCTGTTTGTGGCCTCGATATCGTGTACGACGCCGGCGACGAGGGATAGGTGATGCGGAGGAGCTGGCTGTGAAGGCCTCTCCGTCCCTACAAATAAATCCCCTCACCGAGTTGCTTGTGGAACTCGGCGTGATGGTCACGTGCCCAGGTAAAGAGCGCCTGGTCAAAGTCAGTGCGCGTAGCCGGGACGCCAAAGACGCCGGCAACTTCGACGCGCACAAACTCCAGTGCCGGCAGCTTGTTGATGGCAGTGAGGGCAAACGGGGACGAGGGCTCCTCGAACAGATAGCGACTGCCTTGCAGCGCGTCGCAACTGGTGCACGTGTTGCCGAGCGACGGGGCTTTGGAGGCTCGCGCGCCTACGGGCTTGTAACCGCAGCGCTTATGAAGGTAGTCGCGGATCTCGCCCGGCACGCAGCCAAGAGCGGGCACGATGGCGAGTGCGTTGGCGTTGGCCGTGTCGATGGCAATGTGCCCGGCTTCGTTGGCCGCGTGCGCGATGGCGATGCTCTCGTCGTTATCGGTTCGATAGGGAATGCCGAAGGCCGCGACCGAGGTCTCTTTGTGACACTTCCAGCACTCGCGCTTGCCCAGTACTAGATATATATACGGCGCCGAGAGGTCGGATCGGTCAACACCGGGCAGCCACTCGGCAAAGGGCTCGGGGTTGACGCCGCTGGGTACATACCAGATCTTCTTGGTCCGGTCCCATTTGGCGCCCAGCGCCTTGGCTTCTTCTTTGTGCGAAAAGGGGACATCGAGCTCGGTGCGCATGGCGGCTCCTTGGTGCTGCAGGTGCAAGTGGCTCAAGGATACCGCAGAGCGCAGACATCGCGGCGTTTTGCTGAGAAGCTGCGGCTCGGATGGGTTCGAGACGCGTTGGTCTCGGCCTCGGTGGCTATTGGGCGGTTGGAGCAGTTTGCGGCGCAGTTTTGTGCCTGGCTATTGTTGATGTTGGGGTATTGTATTTATTTGGCAGCCATTCGTCAGGTGAATTGATGCTACGTTGCGATGATGGTTGGAGCTGCCAGCGGATTTGGCGACATAAAACAAAACAGCCCAGAGACATAGCCTCTGAGCTGTGAACATTTGGTGGGCGTTAGAAGATTTGAACTTCTGACCTCTTCCGTGTCAGGGA
>OGXI01001749.1_pt1 | contig 17426 bp, 14 predicted proteins | sample 1576221 | NCBI WGS metagenome assembly OGXI01 (sample SAMEA3541523, study PRJEB24748) | human gut metagenome | biome: human gut; feature: human-associated habitat; material: faeces | place: China | collected 2012
ATAGGAGTCTGTTTCTGTCCGATGGACTATCGGAGCTTCCTAAAAGAATGGTTGGTCCGAAATGGTCAGTTGCGGTCCGAAAATGTCAGCCATTGGTCTGAAAATGTCAGCTGTTGGTCCGAAATGGTCCGACGGGGGAGATTCATCGATGAAAAGGGGAATTTTATGGGTTGGCATGAAGGATACCCTTTCTACACCATCGGTCAGAGACGTGGTTTAGGCATTCATCTGAACCGTCCTGTTTTTGTAAAAGAGATATATCCCGAAAAGAACGAAGTTGTGTTGTCTTCTCTTTCTGCTTTGGAAAAAACAGAAATGCAGCTGAAAGATTGGAATCTTGTAAATCCCCAAAAGATTCTGGGCTACAATGATGTCATCGTGAAAATACGATATCGTAAGCAAGAAAACCATTGCACGGTTACTGTTACACCGGATAATTTACTTCATGTACAACTTCATGAGCCCTTAACTGCAATTGCGGCAGGACAAGCTGCTGCGTTTTATAGAGATGGTTTACTGTTGGGAGTACGCTCACGTCTCAGGAGCAGCACATCATCGACAAGCTCGTGTCCGAGTTTGTCACCGCCGATCACCTGCATCGCCATATCGATTTCCTCTATTCCCACGGCTCGATGTACAAAGTCGCCAACGGCAACCTGCTCTTCCACGGCTGCGTACCGCTCAACGAAGACGGCACCTTTAGCAGCATGAACTGTCTGGGCACCTGGCACGCTGGCCGCGATTATCTTGATTTTTGCGACCACATCGCCCGCCGCGCCTGGCGCGTGGGCGACCGCGACGCCCTCGACTGGATGTGGTACCTGTGGATTGGCTTTAACTCACCCGCCAGCGGACGCCTGGTGCGTACCTTTGAGCGCGCCTATATCGCCGATAAGAGCACCTGGGTCGAGCCGATGGACCCGTACTTTACGCTTACCAAGTCGCCCTCGGTCTGCGATGACATCATGCGCGAGTTTGGCGTCGTGCCCATGGCATGTTCACCGACCGGCCACATCATCAACGGCCACACGCCCGTTAAAACCACCAAGGGTGAGCAGCCCATCCGCGCCGAGGGCAAACTGCTGGTCATCGATGGCGGCTTCTGCCGCGCTTACCATCCCAAGACGGGTATCGCCGGCTATACGCTCATCTCGAGCTCGCGCGGCTGCCGCCTCAAGTCGCACCGGGCCTTTACAACGGTTGCCGAGGCACTCACGCGCAACGTGGACATCGAAAGCGAGACCAACCGTTTTGACCAAGCAGACCGTCGCCGCATGGTGAGCGACACCGATTCCGGTGCCAAGATCCGCAGCCAGATCCAGGACCTGCGCCAGCTGCTCGATGCATATAGAAACGGTGCTATCGAGGAGCGCGCCTAGCACCACCCGTGGGGATTGGCTAAACTTGCTGAGTTTGTCATCCCCGCGGCGCCCCGGCGCCACCATAAGGCAGGTACCATGCAAAAGCTCCTTGCGCAGATCATGAAGTTTGGCGTCGTCGGCGTCATTGCCACGGTCATCGACTTTGGCATTATGAATCTGCTCCACTACGGTCTGGACCTCAACATCCTAATCGCCAACACCAGCGGCTTTATCATCTCACTCATCTTTAACTACCTCGCCAGCATGAAGTACGTGTTTGCGCACAAGGAGGGCATGAGCCGCCGCCGCGAGTTCATTATCTTTGTCGTGCTGTCTGTGATCGGTTTGGGACTCAACGACGGCATCGTGCTGGCGCTCAACGCCGGCCTGGGGCTCGAGGCCAATATCGCCAAGATTTGCGCCACCGCGCTTGTTATGGTCTACAACTTTGTGACCCGAAAGATCTTCCTGGAGGGCGACGAGACCAAGTAGCTCGACCTCCTCCTTGCACTACGGGGCCCACGGACGGCGCGCGTCGAACGCTGCGTTGTTCGTGGGCCTTGCTCGTTTACGGAAGGATTTACGACGTTTGCGGATTGTCTCTTGCAAATTTGACGAGTTCGTATAGTTCTTGGCAAAGCCCTTACGTTTCCCTTGCAAAAGCTCTAAAGTATCCTCTGCTCGATTCGTCAACGCATTGGATGTGATTACGTGCGCAAGGCACTGGCACAACCTCATACTAAGCAATTCCTCAAGTTCGCTGTCGTGGGTCTTATCTCCTTTGGCATCGACTGGGGCATGCTCATTGCGCTCGTCGAGCTGTTCCATCTCGACTTTTTGATGAGCACCACGATCTCGTTTATCACGTCCGTCGTGGTCAACTACTGGCTCAGCATGAAGTATGTGTTCGACCATCGCGAGGGCATGAGCCGCAAGCGCGAGTTCACGATCTTCACCATCCTGTCGGTGATTGGTTTGGGCCTCAACGACCTGTACATGTTTGTGGGCGTCACGTTTTTGAGCATCGGCTACCAGGCCATGAAGGCCATCGCCACGTTCTTGGTCACCTGGTACAACTACTTTAGCCGCCGCTTCTTCCTCGAGGGCGCACGGTCGTAGTCGATTCACTACTTGCTTGAATGTATAACCGGCTGGAATTCCCATTCCAACCGGTTTTTTATTTGTCGAGGTCCCCGGCGACCCAGTCCTCTACGCATGAAAAACGGGCGGCCCGGATGCTTATCCGAACCGCCCGTCTGGCGCACTATGTCGAGGTCCCTAGCCTGTAACGTAATACCAGACCACGTTGTCGCCATTGGAGAGAACGTAGTTACTGCAGGCCGTCATGGGCGTTGTGCCGTTGACGGAGTACATCCAGCCGCTCGTGCCACCGTACTGTTTCTCGGCCAAACCACCAATCGCGGAGACATACGTGCCGTACGACGAGCCATGTGCGTTAACGGAAAGGCCCAGCGCGCACAGGGCATCATAGACGGTAGCGCCTTCGTTAAAGGTAAAGGTGCCACCAGAAGACACAGGATTGCCCACAGCGCTCGATGTGACCGAAACCGTCACTGTTACGTAGCTGGACTCCTGCGAGCCGCTCTGGCCGCCCGAGGAGGCGTTTCCACCATTAGAGGATGAGGCTCCATCAGACGACTGGCCACCGCCAGACGCATTGGAAGTATCACCGGCTCCCGTATTTTGGGCAGCGGATTTATCGCCAGACTTCTTGCCGTCCTGGTCCTCGGACTTCTTGTTATCCGAGTTCTTGTCCGATTCCTTGTTTGAAGACTCGGAATCGTCCTTGAACTTGGACTCATCAGAATGCTTGGACTCATCTTTTGCGTCATTCGATGACTTGGAATCCTTGGAACTGGCCTCGCCCGAAGTCGTAGTCGAGCCAGACACCTTGGTGTCCTTGGTGACGACGCTCTCCCCCGTCACGGTCTGAATGATCCAGTCGATGGACCAGGCACCGCTCTCGGAAGGATGGACGAAACCCAGCGAGACGACGATCAGAATGGTGCACGCGGCAGTCAGGACGCCGAGGAGCGTCTTGCGACGAGGGGCGGACGCCGCCGAAGCGGCGCCCTGTTGCTTTGCATCGTCAAGCTGGATAAACGAGGAATCTGGTTGCTTGGGGTCAGCGTCCTTGGATTTATTGGACACAGCCCTCACCTACCGACGTTTGGTGAACACGAACACGCCGACGATGGCGAGACCGATGACGCCGGCGGCAACGCCAACAATGGCGAGCGGGTTGGTGCCAGCCTCCTGCTCGGAGGCACTAGAGGACTTCTTAGCAGTGGTCGTGGAAGCAGCACCCGTATCGGACTTGGAATCGGACTTCTTGTCGGACTTGCTGTCCTTCTTGTCAGACTTCTTCTCGTCCTTCTTATCGGACTTATCGGTGTCCTTCTTGTCGGACTTGTTGTCCTTGGTCTCGGTCTTGGTCGACACCGTCGTCTTGGTCGTCGGCTTATGACCCGGGGCGATAGCGCCGCCGGCCTGCTGGCCCTTAGAGCCGGAGCCGGAACCCGTGCCAGTGCCAGTGCCAGCGCCGGAACCGTTGCCAGCGCCACCGTTGCCACCATTAGTGCCAGAACCGCCATTGCCGCCAGGGTTAACGGCATTCTTGGTCCACTTGGCATACAGTGTCAGATCGGCCGTCACTGGCGTACTGAAGTCATACGCCTGCGTGCAAGCCTCATCGGTATACCAACCACCGAAAGTGTAGCCATCGCGCGTCGGATCGGCCGGCTTGACCAGCTTGCCGTCGGCCGTAGCAACAAACTTAGTGTCGCAAGCAGACCCGCCGTTGGAATTAAAGGCAACCGTCCAAGACTCAACAGCCCCCAGCTTGAACAGAGTACCCGAATCATTGATGTAGTACAGGTTGCCAGAAGCATCGGCAATGACCGGAGAGTCACAGTACTGGTAATGGCCGGCCGCATCATAGATCTGCGTCGCCTCTGCATCGCCAAGCGTATAGCGATACACGCCACCGCCAGCAGAGAAGTTGACGTAATCCTTGCTATCCGCGCTGTTCACGGTGAAGTACACATAGGTCTTGCCGCCCTGAACACTCACCAGCGGAGTAGCAGCAATACCGTTGAGGCCAGCCGGCAGCGCCTTGCCGTCGGCAGCAGCGACCATCGTGGTCTTGTCCGTCTTCAGGTTATAGAGAACCAGAGCAGAGCCCGTAGCCGTCTGTCCGCCGACAATCAGATTGTCACCAGACACCGCAGGGGCGCTCAGATTATTCGTAAGGCCCAGATCAACCGTCTTCTGTTCACTCAGCACGCCCTTTGCCGAAAGCAAAATCACATGGAGCTTTCCGTCGTGCGTCATCTGATAGAAGGTCGAACCATTGGACGGATCGGCAATGCAATCGGCATTTGCGACAGCGCCGAGCTTCATGGTCGAAACGACATCGCCCGTCGTCTTATCAATGCACTTAAGCGTGCCCGCGCTCGTAGGAACAATGGTGTACTTATCCGTCAGCGCAGCGCCAGTCCAATAATAGCCCTCGGAAGGGTCAATGTTCTGCCAAGAGACTTCGCCCGTGGCAATCTTGATACGCTTCAGGGAGCCGTTGCCGTAGGTCGCGTTGTAATTCTCGTCATACGAAATATCGACCGAGCCTACATAGACGTACTCGCCGTCCGAAACGACGGTGCAGGAGCTCTGCGTCAAGTCCGTCAAACCAGGCGTCAGCCACTTGCAGATCAGCTTGTCTGCAGTAATCGCCTGGACCGCACCGCCGTTGAGCGGAACGATGATAAGGCCATTGGTATAGATCGGACGAGAGGTATAGCTCACCTTGGAGGCAAGCGGCGCAGAGGCAACCTTTTTGCCCGTGGACGAATCGATCTTAATGAGCTCGTTCTCGGTCGCGATGTACACAAAACCGTTAGCAATGACAGGCTCGCTGCAGTTGGCATACTGCTGACCAGACTCGGCCTTCCAATCGAAGGCCCACTTAAGACCGGCGGCCTGCGCAGGCGTCTTGGCGTCCGTAACGGACGTACCGTTGCCGCTGTTGCCGTAGCCGGCCCACTCGGCATCCCAATCAGGAGTCGTCGCACTCGGGTCCACGACAATCTTGTCGGGATCGGGCATGGGCGAATCGTCGGTGGTATAGGCAAGCGTAACCTTATCGCCGCTCTTGAGCGTAATCTGGTTGGCGCAGAGTAAGGAGGGCTCTCCATTGATATACAGGTGCCAAGATTTATTGGTCGCAGCATCCCAGGCATACGGCTTGTGATCGAACGGCGAGTTGATGGAATTGAGGAACCAGTACTCACCACTCTGGGAGCCGTTGTACGTAACGCCCTTCGCCTTCAGAACCGTCTCAATAAGGTCCTGGGCCGTAGAGCCTTCGGGCAGGGAAACATTGCTTGCCGAGCCCCAGCGAGTATTGTTGCCGTTGACATCGGGGCCGACAACATCGACAGACCCAAGAACCTGACCGGGGAGGGCATCGGCGTCAGCACCATACATAAAGGTGACGGCGTCGCCCTCTTGGAGCTCGTAGTTGCCGGCACCGACCGTGGCGGACTTGCCATTTACATAGAATTGCCAATAACTGCGGGTCGCAGGATCATACTTATAGGTCTTACCGTCAAGCGGCGATTTAATGCCGCTGAGGTACCAGCCCCAAGACTCTTCACTAGCAACGAGATCAAGACCAGTCTGCTCCAGCAGATCCTTGGCAGTAGAGCCCGCCTTGAGACTCATCTGACCCGTCGAAGCCCAAACCTGCTGCTTGCCGTCCTTGTCCTTACCGAGGACCTGAACGGAAGCATGGACAGAATCGGAGGGCAACTGGTCGCCCCAGCCACCGTAGAACCACGTAACGGTATCGCCAGCATGAATGGTGACATTGTCTGCCGTGCAGTCGCTCGACTTGCCGTTGATGAACAGCTGCCAATAGGTCGAATAATCGAGCGGCTTACCCAGCTCAACGCCGTTGTACTTAAGGCTCAGAATGAAGGAGCCCGCAACAACGGCATCGATGTCATTCGCCTCGAGCGCGACCTTCGTAAGGTCAAGTGCGTTCGAGCCGGACGTCACCACATACTGCGCGTTATCGACCCAAGTCTGAGTCTTGCCCTGGGCATCGCGACCAATGACGGTCACATTTGCGGCAACCTGGTCCTTAACGACAGGGGACGAGCTACCAGCCGTATAGGCAAACTCAATCTTCTGCCCCTGGGTGAGCTTGACGCCGCTCGCGCCAACCGAGGAAGACGCGCCGTCAACAAACAGCTGCCAGTAGGCATAAGTCGCCGGATCGAAGGCAAGCGTGCGGCCATCGCTCGGGGACGTGATGCTTTCGAGGTAAAAACCGTATGCCGTGTTCGGATCGTATTTCGCCTTGAAGCCCACCTTCTGCTGCAGCTTAACGAAGGCGTCCGCAGCCGTCGCGCCCTCGTCGAGCTTGAGTTGCGTAGGTGCCACCCAGGTCTGAGCCTTGCCGTCGGCATCGATGCCGATAATCGAGAACGAGACCTCGACTTGCTTCTTGGCGACATCGCCGGTTTCTGTCGGGTTCTCTGTCTGGACGGCAGTCGCGGCGGCAGATCCTGCTTGGCCAGCGGCTACCGTCGAAGACTGCTCACTCGCGGCAGGGTTCTCCCCCGTCGCCGAGCCTTCGTCGCCAGCTGCCGCCCCTGTTGTGGCGGCACTAGCTGCGGGCGCGCTCCCAGAATCTGAAACCTCGGCGCCGCTCTGCTCGGCGGCACCGCCCGCAAGCGCTGCGTCCTCACTCGGCGTCGCAGCCTGAGCCACAGCCTCGGCAATGCCCTCGGCGCCCTCGGCCCACAGCTGAGCCGGCGTGGTGCCAAAGGCCATCGCGAAGGCCAGGAATGCCACCAGGCCGCGCTTGGCTACACCGCGTGCAATCGCGCCACGGCGATGCAACGAGGCGCGCTCGCGCTCGTCCTCAAACATATCCATTTGTCCCCCATTGTCTGTACTTGGAGCGTTGCCTTGAGGCTGCCCCACGTCATCGCGCATGTTGCGCTCGAGTTCCCCCATCGGGATCTCTCTTCCCTCCAGAGCCCTATGCACACCGGCAGCATACGCCGCAGCCGCATGCAAGATGGGAGGCGATCCGACTTAACCTTAACGGCTCAGGCGCGCCGTCCGATCTGCGACGCGAACATCCCGAGCCAAGAGGAATTACGGTTACTGGTACAGCCGGGGACTTGCACCCCGATTCTCCCAAACGCGCAGGAAAACCGCGCATTCGTGCGTCTCCGCACCACCATCTAGGCCATCGATTATTACCGTCAGTATGGTATCACGCAAAAGGGCCTCGCACGCAGGCGAAGCCCAAGGTAAAAGCTATTGTTTGCGATAGGAGAATGCGGTGACGGTCGCGGCCTCTAGTGCTTGCCGCCGTGGCTGTTGCGCCAGATCTCGCGGCCCAGCATCAGTGCCAGCACCAGCGCGCTCACGTAGCCCATAAAGCCAATGACCGGGATACCAAACACAACCGGCTCGATGCGCGCGTAATACACCACCGACGAACCGATAAACAGGCCGGCGATCACAATTGCCATCGACATGCGGTCGATAATTCCACCCAGCTGTCGCAGCGCCTTGTCGCTGCTCATGATCTGCGTATTCACCTTAAGCTGACCGCGCGTGAGCATGCGCGTAGCCAGGCCCAGGTACTCGGCCGCCTCGAGCGAGCCTTTTGCCGCGCGATAGCTGCTCGCGGCAAGATCGCGCCCCATTTCGCGGACGCGTGCGTAGGTGCTCTTTTCGTTTTTGATGTGCGTCTGGATGATCTGGATCATGTTGACGTTAGGCATGTACTCGGTCAGCAGGCCCTCGAGCGTCACCATGCCGCGGGCGAACATCGTCACCACGCTCGGCAGCTCAACGTCGTTTTTGCGCGCCAGATTAAGCAGCGAGGTCAAAAACTCGCCGATATCAAGATCCTTAAGGTCGAGGCCCGCAAAGTCGGCGACGATAAAGTCCAGGTCGGACAAAAAGGCCGAATGGTCGAGCTCGGCAGAATCGCCGCGCGTCACGGCAAAGCGCATAAGCGAGTCCTTGAGCTTGGGCACGTCGCCCTCGGCCACGGCGAAAATCATGTCCTTGACGATACCGCGGTCGTGACTCGACATGCGCCCAACCATGCCCAGGTCAATAAAGTAGACGATGCCGTCCTTGAGAATGATGTTTCCCGCATGCGGGTCGGCATGGAAAAAGCCATCATCGAGCACCTGCGTCGAATAGTCCTCGACAATCGCCGAGCCGATTTTTTCCAGGTCATAGCCCTCGGCCACCAAGCGCTCGGGATCGGCAATCGAGATGCCGTCGACGTAATCCATGACCACGACATGCTCTGTGCAAAGGTCCAGGTAAGATTTGGGGCATGACACGCCGCGCACGCTCTTATGGAACTCATAGAAATCGTTGAGGTTTTTGGCCTCGGCTAAAAAGTTGGTCTCCTCGCGAAACGAGGTCCACAGCTCTTCGACCACGCCGTGCAGGTCAACAAACTGATCGGTATTGACGAACTTGGAAACGATACGCACCACCGAGCGAATGATGTCGATGTCCTGAGCCATCACCTGCTGCGCGCCGGGACGCTGCACCTTAACGGCCACGTCCTCGCCGGTCACCAGGCGGGCGCGGTGCACCTGCGCGAGCGACGCGCTACCGAGTGGGTTGGGGTCGATCGCGTCGAACATCTGCCCCAGGCGCTGGCCGTATTCCTCTTCCAGACAGCGGAGCACCACCTCATACGGCACCGGCTCTACGTCGGAGCGCAGACGGCGCAGCTCGTCGCAAAACCGCTGCGGCAAAATCTCGGAGCGGTTAGCCAGAATCTGCCCCATCTTGACGAACATGGGGCCGAGCTCTTCGAGCAGACGACGCAGGCGCACCGGCGTGAGGTTATCCCACACGCGGTACTTTTTGACCAGGCGAACGATCTGCCCAATGCGCTCACGACGACCTGCCGGTGTGAGCTGGTATTCCTCGTCCGGCGCCATCGCGTCGGGCTCCTCGGGGACCATATCGACAGCGCGCGGCTTCTTGCGAGCGCCCGAGACGGCGGCATCGACCTCGTCGACAACCGCCGCCTCGTCACCCAGGGGATCTAGATTGTTGTAATCGGTGGTGGAATCTGCCATCTGCGCTGCTACTCGGCCTCTTCGGTGTCCTCTGCATCGTCGGGCTCAACGGACTCGACGGGCACCGAGGTCACGTTGTCCTCGACCGAATCGACGATGTCGCGCACATGGGCCAAAAAGGCCGTGCGCTCGGGGGCGGTCATAACGCGGACGCGGGCCAGGATGAGCTCGTCGAGCACGCGCTGTGCCGCGGTCTCACCCTGCATGCCCAGGCGCTCGGTGAGGTCGGAGATGGTGCCGCCGGCCTGCTCGAACATGTCGGACACGCTGCGGGCGATATCGGGGGCGCCTGCGTCCTTGCGGACCTGCTCGCCCTTGGTACCGAGGTCGTCAAGGACCTTCTTGCCGCCCTCAACGGCAACGGCGGCAGCGCCGAAGCCCACGTTGATGGCACCGTTAACAAGCTGATCGAGTTTCATAACCATGGTTGGCTCCAATCATGAACAACTGCATTGGCCTTCTTGTACCCAAGATTGGGCGAACGACACAAAATCGTTTTACCGCCAAGGTAGGAATCGAGCGGGGCAAAGCCTTTGACGGCGTTTGCCCCGCTCGTTCGCCGCAAGGCTGTCTTTACCTTACGTTGTCGTTCATCGCGAAGGAGTTCTTCATGGCACAGCTCGTGGTGTAGAGCACCTTGCCCAACAGGGCATCGGTCTCCACGCGTACAAGCTCGGCAAAGGCCTCGTTGGCGAGGGCGAGCTCGGCAGGCACTTCGGCCTCGGGCAGCGCGGCTACGGCAGCGTCAACGTCGTGGATCTGCTTGTGGCCCATGCCGCCGACCTTCTCCTGGTAGTCCTCGACCGCACGACCGCACTCGTGGAAACGGACATCGGACAGGGCGCCGATCAGGCGGTTGGCCCAGTAGAAGTTCTCGGACGTCACACGCGCCTGGGTGTCGGCGTAGTACTCGGGCATGGTCTCGACGTTGGCATACAGCGGGACGAGCGCGTTAAACGAGTTGGAGCCAAACGCCATCCACTGCACGGCGCGATACGCAGGCTGCGCATAGGGGCGCAGCTGCAGCACGGCGAGCTGGCTGTTGCGGTTGATGCCGATGGGACGATAGGCGCCGCGCGTGGCGGGCGTACCCTTGCTGCCGTAGCAGTCGTACTCCGTGCCCTGGTAGTGGCTCGAAAGCACGTACTTGATGTCCTCGATGGTCACCTTGCGCTCAGGCACGCGGCTCCAGGGGATGTCGTCGCTCTCGGGCGTGTAATCGGCGTCGGGACCGTCCCACACATCGCTGGGGTTGAGGCAGCGCTGCATGTACCAGGCGCGCGGCGTGTTGTAGACGTGGTCGCTGTCGCTGTGCGAACCAAAGGCCTCGCGCGGGTTAAAGACCGTCGCCGGACCGTCGCCCTCGACGCCCAGCGTCAGGTCCAGATGCCACTCGGCCATCCAGGCGCGCAGGTCGGCAGAGCACATGTGGTCGACCTGGGCGCCCTCGGCGTCGTCCAGGTCAAAGCTGTCGATACCCAGCTGGTTGGGCATGGTCACATAGGCGTCATCGGGCACGCGCTTGGCGATCCAGTGGTGTCCGCCGATGGTCTCGAGCCACCAGATCTCGTCAACGTCACTAAAGGCGATACCGTTGTTCTCGTAGGTACCGTAGCGCTCGAGCAGGTCGCCCAGGATACGTACGCCGTCGCGGGCAGACTTGGCGTACGGCAGCACCAGGGTCACCATATCCTCCTCGCCCAAGCCGCCGGGCTGTGCCGGAACATAGCCGTCCTCGCCCTCGTTGCCCTTGGCGGGCACATAGTCTACGAGCGGATCGGCGCCGCGGACACGCTCGTTGGTGGTGAGCGTCTCGGTTGCGGACATGCCCACATTGAGCTCGTTGAAACCGGCCTCGGCCCAGATGCCGTGGCCCGGGACAACATCGGGGACGCTCGTGTAGCGCATGGGGTTATCGGGCAGCTCAACGGTCAGGTGACTCAGGACGCTCGTGTAGACGCGCGGCTGCTCGTCGGGATGCACCACGCGCATGCGCTTGGGCTCAAACACCCCGTTGGACGAGTCCTCGTTGCGAGCAACCAACGTCGACCCGTCGTAGCTCGCGTTCTTACCAACCAAAATCGTTGTGCACGGCATGCGCATCCTCCTTGAGCGAAGAAATCAAACGATAACAGTGTATCGCTTCGGCGCAGAAAGGGCGAAACCGCGGCGCTGGCAACCCCTGTGGTCAAAAAATGCCAAATATGAGTACTGTCACCAATTTAGTAACAGCAATTTTGCTACGTATGGGTGTCGAAAGTCTACATTTGTTCAAAAATTAGATGATGTAATTCCTCATAGGTCCAATAAAATAGGCTCTCTATCGATAATAAATATCGTTAGAGAGCCAAATTAGCCTAAAATATATGTGAGTATCTTGGCAACACTACTCATATTTGGCATTTTTTGTCCACGGGGTATAGAACTAACCCCTCAAACAGCCCAAAACGCCTATTTCGATGCGCGCTCGGCCGCTTCGATCACGTGTTTGGCGAGGATCGCCGTCGTCACGGCGCCCACGCCGCCCGGCACGGGCGTGATGGCGTTAACGACCGGCTCCGCGGCAACAAAATCGACGTCACCCACCAGCTTGCCAGCGTCCTCATCCCAGTTAATGCCAACATCGATGATCGTCTGGTCCTCGCGAACGGCATCCACGCCAATCGTACGCGCGCGTCCAACGGCCGCAACCACAATGTCGGCAGCACGGCACTCAGCGGCCAAGTCATGCGTATGCGTATGGCACGTCGTCACGGTTGCATTGCGAGCCGTAAGCATGGCGGCAACGGGACGGCCAATCACCAGCGACCGACCAACGACCGCGACCTTGGCCCCATCCAGCTCAACGCCGTAATGATCCAGCAAAGCAAGCACGGCTTCGGCTGTGCAGGGGGCAAAACCCTCGCCGCGCCCCGAAAGCGTGGTGAGCAGCGAAGCCGGCGTCATGGAGTCAACGTCCTTGGCGGGATCGAGTGCCGAGGCAACCGCGTCCTCGTCAAGGCCGGCGGGCAGCGGGCGGAACATCAGGCAGCCATGAACAGCGGGGTCGGAATTGATGTCCTCGATGGCCGCCAACAGCTCGTCCTGCGAAACATCGGCGGGAAGCAAAACGCGGCGAGCTTCAATGCCAACCTTCTCGCAGCGCCTGAGCGCACCGCGCTCGTAGGATAGGTCGTCCTCGCGTTCACCCACACGCACGATAGCCAACGTCGGAACAACGCCCCGCTCGCGCAGGGCTGCGCAGCGAGCAGCAAGTTCCTCAGTCAAAGCGCGAGCGACGGGAGCACCCTTCAACAGTTCAGCCATGGCTATCCTCTCTTCCTTGCAGCGTCGGCGGCGCGGCGCGCCAGCGCATCGGCGCGCGGCAACCACGTGTCGAGCAGCTCATCGCACGCGGTCTCGAGCTCCTCGGCGCGCGCCCGGTCCTTCATAGACGTGGTGTTGGCAAAGAGCGTCAAGCTCGCGCCCTGCATAGCGGAACGGCAGAACACGGCGCCGCACGCCACATCGGACAGCAGCTGACGCGAACCCTTGTCGGCCATGTCCTCGAGCAGCGCCAGCGCACGCCCGCAGGCATCCATAATGCGATACGGCGGCATAGCGGCCACATGCAGCGCATCCTGAATCGCGGTCGCTCGAGCCGGATCGTCACGCGGAATACCGTACGCCGCGGACACCTGCCCATAGGCACGAACGTCCTCGGCAACCAACTCGACAAGCTCCTGGGCCAGCTCATCAGCATGGGCAAACGCACGCGTCAGGTCATCCGCACGATCAGCAAGCGCGGGATTGGTCGCACCGTAGCGGGCAACCATTCCGCACAGCGAGGCGCCCAGCGCGCCCACAAAGGCGCTCGCGCTGCCACCGCCGGGAACCGGCTCGCGCGCGGCCAGCGCCTCGGCAAACCCGCGGCAGGTCTTGTCCATCATCTCTTGGCTCATACGCATGCACCTTCAAGTCATATACATCGGTCGGGTGGAAACCGCCGACCGACCGCATCGATCACGTAATGCTGCTAAGTCTAGCCCATAAGTACTCGAGCGTCAGCGCACCTGGCCATCGCGGATTACTATGACGAACGATAGGCGTCGGCACCGCAAACATGGGACACATGGCCCACCTTTCGAGACTTCCGGGCAGCGGCAACTGGGGCATACATATAGGTAAGGAGCCCTATGTTGGGGCAAGCTCATCACGGCACCGGACGACGAATGGAGGAATAACCGCACAGTAAACAAAGGCGTCATGTGCATGCGTAACCGCTGCCCCAGCGATCCGCGGCACACGATGTCCCTGGCAGACAAGGAGGACGCCACCATGAAGAAAAAGACCCTATCGATCCTTTCCCTTTGCATCGCCCTCTTTGCCGCGTTTGCCCTTGTCGGCTGCGGCGGGAGCGCATCGGGCGGCGGCAGCGCCTCCAAGAGCGAGAGCAAGGAAAAGGCCCCCGTCGCCAAGAAGACCGACTTTATCTGGTTTAAGGTCGAGATGCCCGAGGGCGTCGGCGTAAGCGACTCCGCCGGCAAGAATGCCGACAGGGTCCGGCTCACCTTCCCCGAAGACGAGAACGCCTCGGCCGATCGCTTTATCCCCGTTTGGAAAACAGCGCTGACGGCAGAGGAATCCCACGCCGACCAGGCAGAAAAGAAAGGTGATACGTTCCAGTGGAAGGATGGCGGGTCCGTCGAGTATAACGGCAGGACGTGGCTCGTCGGAACGTACGAGGACAACAGCGGCGTCTCAACCCTCCTCTTTACCGACGTTGAGCCGGGAAGCGTCTACGTCCTCATCTCGAACTTCGATCTGCATAAGAAAGAAGCCGAGGCGCTCCTCAACTCCATCGAGTTCCCCGATGACATGGCGAAGGCAGTTGCCGAGGCACGCGAAGCCGAGATTTCGAGCATCGAGATCAAGTAACGGGACACCCGCACGTGCCTATGCGCACCCGCGTACACGCGCCCCATTAAAACAACGGGCACCCAACCCCGGGGAGGGCCGACAGCATCGGCCCTCCCCTCTTTTGCGTCCGAGCATATTGCCACTTAACGGCGCAAATCCGGCCCTCAGAATGGGACACATGGCCCACCCGAAGGAGCCGCTCGCGCGTACAGTAAAGGCAGGTAATCCATGGGCGGTTACAGATCGAGGAGGACACGACCATGAAAAAGAAGGCCTTTGCGATTCTCACCCTCTGCATCAGTCTCTTTGCCACAGTTGCTCTGGTGGGCTGCGGTGGCAGCGGCGACGCTACCGGCAGTGGTGGTGGCGGCGGAGCAGAAAAGCCAGCCGTGGATATGAGGACTGACTTCATTTGGTTTAAGGTCGAGGTCCCCGAGGGCGTCGAGATCACCGACGTCGCCGGCGACACCGCCGACAGGGCCCAGTTTAAGTTCACCGAGAGCGAGCACGCCAGCGACCGCTTCATCCCCGTCTTCGACACTGACAAGAACGCCGACGAGCTGTTTGACTACGAGGCAAAGTGGAAGGCCAACTCCGGATGGACCGAGAGCGATCCCGTTAAGTACAACGGCAAGACCTGGCGCAGCGCCTACTTTACGCACTCGGGCGGCGTGACGACCGAGTACTTCACCGACGTTGACGGCGGCAGCGTGTACGTGCGCATCGACAACGTCGAGGAACACAAGGACGCCGTCGAGACCATGATGAAGTCTCTGGAGTTTGCCGACGACATCGCCGAAGCCAAGACCGAAGCCATGGACGTCAAGCTCGACGACATCGAGATCAAGCGCTAAACGACTGGCGAGCGCAGCGGGAAACACGGGCACAGTGCAAACAAGCGACGATACCCCAGCGCTTCGCACCAAGGGAGGATCGGCTCGCCGGTCTTCCCTTTCTTATGCCGATAGCCGGCGAACGCGAGGGTGCCGGACGCCGGAACCGCCCCAAATGTGGCAACAGTACGAAAACGACAAACACCTCAACACGTCCGCCCACCGATTTATTGCGCCGCGCAGACAATTAAACCAGCATCTTTAAACATCTGGGCAGTATAGTGACCAAAACTATCGCATAACAGCACGCTGCGAATGGAGGAGTTATGACCGAACACCATGCCATCAGCCGCCGAGCATTTACGCTGGGCTTAGGTCTTGCGGCGCTGTCGCCGCTTGCAAGCCTGCCAGAAACCGCGGCACCGGGCATTCCCCTGCGAGCGGCATTTGCAGACGACACGCCCAAACCGGCGGAGCACCTCGGTAATTTCGTCATTCGCCTTCGCCCCGCGGGCTATTTTCGCACCGCGAGCGTCAACCAAGACGGCAACGTTCGCGGCAACGTCTGCCACCTGTTTAACGACGGCACGTCCAGCAAGCTCATCCTTGAGAACGTAACGACCAAGAATGACGATACAAACTGGTATGCTATCCGCACCTTGCTCAATTTCGAAGAGCATAAAAAGACGGGCTACAGCATTTGGTCGGTCGACGACGACTCGGACAAAGACGGAAAGGTCATCCACGTATGGGGCGGCGAGTATGACAACAAGCCCAGCCGCGCTTTTGCGTTCGAGCGTCAATCAAACGGAACCTATATCATCCGAGACCGCACGGTCGAGAAAGAAACCGAGAAAAAAGACATTAAGTACTTGGCAATAGAATCGAACGGCAAAGACCAGGACAACAATAAGATCTGCCATAAGAGTAAGAGCATTCCGTGGGAGCTCGAACTTATCGGTTACGACATGAAAAAGAACGATGCCACGGTTAGCAGCCTCGACTGGATCACGTACAGCAGCTACGTCGATGGGCCATGTTGGATGAAATACGTCGACGACAACAAGTTCCTCGACGAGCTGAGCATCCCGGGTACGCACGATTCGGGCACCTGCAGCGTGGACAACGACACTGAGCCCCAATCCTCGCAAGTAAAATGCCAGCAGGATTACATTCCCACGCAGTTGCTCGAGGGAATCCGCTATTTTGATATCCGACTCGGAAAGGGCGACGACCCCGGTATCGACCACGGGATTTTCTACCTACTCAAAAAAGACGGGAACTATCTGCATCTCTCCGATGTCATCGGGTACTTCAAAACGTTTTTGAACGAAAACCTGTCAGAAGCGCTCATCATGCTCGTATCGCGCGGCAACGATGAGGCTACCGACGAAAGCATAACGACGGCCTTCGCCAAGGTTATGGCCGATAACCCCAACCTGTTCTACACGTCGAGCCACGTCCCCACGCTGGGCGAGGTGCGCGGAAAGATCGTTCTGCTGCGTCGATTTAGGCTCGCCGGCAACAGTGCAAGCGGCCATACGTGGGGCCTCGACCTTACCGAATGGGATGACAAGATCAAGGCTCACTCCGACAGCACCACTATGTGTCTCGTCCAAGACGCGCGGGGCTTTGAAGCCGCGGGGGAAACAGGCGACAAAGAGCCCTATTGCACCAAGGTATACGCCCAGGACAAGTACAAACTCACGGGAACCGACAAGCTCAGCTGGGTCGATAATGCGCTGAAGGAAACGACCGGGCGCACGCGCAACAAGGTGGACGTCGTGGACGATGACAGGGCCAAGGTGCAAGTCCAGGAGCGTTGCTGGTCTATCAACTACACCAGCTGCACGGGCTTGTCGCACGGAGGCAATCCTTTTACCTCGGCACGAGTAGTCAACGAGCATCTGTACAAGAGCCCGTACATCAATCCCAGCGGCACCGAGGATACAAAGTCAGATTACCTCAAGCACATTGGCATCATCGCATCCGACTTTGTTGATGCGGCGCTGGCCCGGAGCATCTATCAGCGCAATTACGATGCGAAGCACAAGCAGACAGCTTCGTACTACCTCCCGGCCCGCATGCGCATGACGTACGGCGACTCGCTGAGCGATGCCTCGCTCCAGGACGGTAAGACCGTTGGCGAGGGTCATTTCCGCCTTGTCGACAGC
>OGXI01001760.1_pt1 | contig 17372 bp, 18 predicted proteins | sample 1576221 | NCBI WGS metagenome assembly OGXI01 (sample SAMEA3541523, study PRJEB24748) | human gut metagenome | biome: human gut; feature: human-associated habitat; material: faeces | place: China | collected 2012
GGCGACGCTTTGGATTGACGACCAGCCCGTGCGCGAGGAGTTCGGCGAACTGGGATTCTCGCAGCGCGGCATCGAGGGCGCCGTGGCGCTGCGGATGAGCCGCGACGCGGTGGATGCGCTGATCGACCAGCGGCGCGTGAAACTGGTCGTGGACCTCAAACCCGCGCTTACCGAAGAGGTGTTGCGCGAGCGGATCGCGCGCGAGATCGCCGATATGGAGCCGACCGAGTTTTTCACCGAACTGCTGCGTAAGCTGGTTCCGAAGCCGCTCGTCTTGACTCTTGTGCATGAAATGGACGTCAACGGCAAGAATTACGTCAGCAAAATCACCGAAGAGCAGATCGGCCGCCTGATAAAGACGCTCAAGGGATTCACCTTCCCGCTTACGGATTATGCGCCGTTCGAATATGCCGTCGTGACGGCCGGCGGCGTCTGCTGCGACGAGGTGAACCCCTATACGATGGAGTCGCTGAAGGTCCGGGGACTTTACTTTGCGGGCGAGGTGCTGGACCTCGACGCCAATACGGGCGGATACAACCTGCAGATCGCCTTTTCGACGGGCCGTCTGGCGGGCATGCTGAAAAAATAGGGGAGATGAGGATCGGCGGCCGCACTATCGGACTGGGTTTTTACGGACGGATCGCAGAACTGCACAACCGGCTTGCCCGCGCCCGTTATTTCCGCGGGCACGGAGTCCATTCGCCGTTCGTCTACGACATTGTGCGCAGCGTCTTCATGCGCGACGACCTGCTGCCGGGCCGCCGGGACCTGTACGAAGCCCTGCTCACGGCGGGCGTTTCCCGCCGTCGGGCGGTGCAGTTGCAGAATCTGATGATTCATTGCGGCTATACGACCTTTGGCCTGAATCGTGCGGATGCTGAATTCTGCGTCGCCACGTGCGGCCTGCCGCGCCCTGCGACGCTCGCGCTGGTGCGTGCGGCGGCCGAAGCGGGGCATACCGTGGCGCTGATGTCGCCCTACGACGGCTGCGAACGGCAAGCGCTGTGCGGGCAGATTATCGCGGGACACGCTTCGACGACGGTGGATAACCGCGGTTACCTGCTGATTTTCAACAACCATTTGCCGAAACAACATTTCAGGATATGAAGGTATACACGAAAACGGGCGACAAGGGAATGACCTCGCTGATCGGCGGCGAGCGGGTCTTCAAGACCGACGAACGGGTCGAGGCTTACGGTACGGTCGACGAACTGGCTGCTTTCACGGCTCTGCTGGCCGACAACATGCGCGGCGACGCTGCGTTGGCGTCGTCGGTCGGCGACCTGAACCGCATTCTTTCGCGGCTGATGTCGGTCGAGGCGCTGCTGGCCACGGGGCAGTCGGGGAGCGACAAGGTCGCTCCGCTGGACCCGGAGACCGTTGCATGGCTCGAAGGGCGCATCGACGCCATGCAGGAGGTTCTGAAACCGATTGATAAATTCACGATTCCGGGCGGAAACGCTGTGGTGTCGATGTGCCACGTGTGCCGCACCGTCTGCCGGCGCGCCGAACGCGCCGCGCTCCGTGCCGACGCCAGATACGGCGTCGACTCCACGGCGCTGGTCTGGCTGAACCGGCTTTCGGACTATTTCTACCTGCTGGGACGCACCCTCACGGCCCATTATGCCGTCGACGAGGTCCTGTGGATTCCCTGACCTGGCCGGGTATGTAAAATGCGAAGCGGCACATTCCGGGAATCGTGCCGCTTCGCATTGATATTATTTTGAGGCCGCCGGCCTCAAAATCGCTTTTTAGTATTCTTCCTCGTTGAAGAAATTTATCTATATTGATTATCAATATATTATGCAATAGTAAATGAATTTTGCGCAAACAAACCATACCGTCTGATGCGGTCTGAGGCGATGGGAGGAATAACGGGACAAACATATTTAGCTTCAATCCAACACATTATTTAAATGCAAGCATCAATGCGGCACGAAGAACTTCAGTTCGTTTTTCTTTGAATGTCTTAAAATCATTCCACTGCATTGTGCAGCATGCGTCAATATAGTTTTTGCTCTTATAATCAGCAATCTTATTGATATCATTACCAAAATGTTCTATAATCCATACATTAGGATCAGCATCTTTTTTCCCTATATTTTCAGCACCTTCTAATAATTGGAGATTGAAAAGATAATTTTTCTCTTCAATAAAATCTGGAGAAAGATCCTTATTTTTAATAGTGAACTTAGCTTTTGGATATATATGATCAATATGGAATTTGGAATTTTTATAATCTAAGTGTGGATATAGTACTTGTAGAACAGGTAATATAGCAGGGTTGCCATATTGCAATGTGAGCAAATCTTCCACGTCGTCAATAGTTACCTTTAATGCTTTATTGGCATCCATCTTCGCCATTCTAACATTAAATTCTGAGAAATCCTTCACTCCATTCATTCCTTCTAGTGCATAGCTAAGTTTTCTATCCAATGAGGTAGTAAAGTAAGAGGTAATCTGTGCTGTTCTGACAAACTTAAACATCGCCTCTTTATCAACATTGCCAAGTTTGTTATATACTATGTCGTTCCTATATAAATACAGCGCAATGATCGAGATGATGTAACCGGATGCCAATTGTCCAGAATATCCAAAATCTTCGACAATACGGACTGCATCTGTAATTGAAGTGACTATTTTTTCCCAATTTTGTTCAATTGAATGAATATTAGTTTTGTTGAAATTCTTCAGATTAAATATGTGGTTTGCGCCAATTAGCAACAAACTGGTTTTCAATATTTGATCTCTACCGAAACAGCCGAATCCTGTAGTCCTAAACTTATCAACATATACATTCATTTCTCCTCTTATATCTGACGAGAAATTTGCAGTCAAAATTGACATAAGCAAGTCTGAGTAAGACAATGTTGTCCCTCCGCTATTAACCCTAATGAATATCTTTAAGACTTTATCTAGATTCTTTTCTGTTTCCTCAAAGTAAGAAATCAATCGTTCTGTACATATCACATTCTTAAGTTTCTCCAATATATCGGCCTCCATATCGTCCAATTCATTCTCTCTACAATATCTATTTAAACTTGCCAGGTTAAGAATGTCGCCAACTTTAAACCAGAAATTATTTTTATCCGAAGAAGGTATTTGAGCAGGATTTTTAAATTCAAATTGATAGCAATCTTCAGTGTCTTCCTCACTAGGTTGATATCTTAAATTGAGATATAGCTTCTTTAATTCAAAAGCATTTGGATTATCCCACCAACCTTTTGGTTTTTTCAGAGTTCGAGAACCTTTTAATCCAATATACAATGAAGTTAATCGCTGCTGACCATCAAGGACAATATTTAAGTCATTAGAGTTAACTTTTGCAATATCAATTTTTTCATTATGAGGATTTCTAACATCATAATCTTCTATGAATTGATATAGCTGGAAGTTTAATTTATCTGAGTCTGGCAAAGCTGACTTATCTGTTTCCACATCAGTTTTTCTTAATTTCCAAAATAAGAAAGAGCCTATTGGATAATTTCTTAATATAGAGTCAAATAGTTGCTCTATTTTCTTTTCTGCGGCCCGATCTAGCCAAACATATTCTCTTTGAATGTCCGGGAGAAAGTAACTGACATTGATTTCTTCGATGACCTCCTTAATTGTTATATCCTTAAATTGTCCCATATTATAGATGAATTATTTTTATTTCAAACAAAATGCCATGTAGCCCAAGAGGACTAAACGATAGTAAATCAAATAAATACAACATCCAGACAAATAAATTGGGTAGCACGTGTGAAAAATCATAATTAATTTACAAAGGTAAGCCCATCTGCATATTGCTCGTATATTGCCATTTCTTCTTTGCTCAAGACTCTGTCTGTATATGTCAGTGTTCCATCTGGATTCAAATGAGCATCCTTCATTATGGCAACATATGATTCATCACGTTGTTTCAAAAGATGACATAATGATGCTCCAACAAAGCGAATTTTTGTATCTGCAGCATTAGGTTTAATGGCCACATTAAAACCGCCGCCTTGAGCTGGTACAGATGGATAAATAATGCCATCAGAATCTTTTGTTTTCATATTAACATTTAGTAGATAATTTACAAAATTCGCAATTATCATATATTCATGGTCAGAAGCAAAATCTTTTGATATCTCATTGGACATGTATTGTATTAATTCCAAACCATTAGGATTAACTGAAACATCTTGCATTATATCATGCCAAGATTTTGTAAAATTGAGCACTTCCGGACAAGGTCTTCTGTACTCGTCCACAAAAGGAAGCGCAATAAGATTTAGCGGTTTCGTCACTTCCCACCGAGATACGGTTGCTCGCTCTATGCCAACACTATCCTTGTCCTTAAAAAAAGATGATGTTTCTAATAGCGATACTATTCTTGGGAATGGGACGTCAACACTATTAGTATCTGTAAAAGAACAAGCATAAAACATTGATTGATATGGAAGATTTACCCGTCCATATTTTGGCAAACAAATAGCGGGAGGATAATTTAATTCAGAAATACTATAAAATTCTTTCCCGTGAGGATTGATTCTTTGCCGTATCAGTCCGGAGCTAGGATATATTATGTAACGTACGATAGGAATATCATAATCATTTACAGATCTGAATATTCCATATAACTCATCCAAATCACCTTTTTGAAGGTTATACGTACGCAAACTATCTGTTAACACACCCATGGCTTTTATTTTCATTAAATATAAGCAAATATAGATAATCATATTTAGAATTATGCATAAAACGCCAATTTATTTGGGTATAATTCTAATAGTAAGGACAAAAACATAAAAATTGCTATCTTTGCTGCAGTTGGATAAAATAAGTAATATCATGGGCAAGAATATGAACCGGCTGAAAGTGGTATTGGCAGAAAGGAGACGAACCAACAGATGGTTGGCGGAACAATTAGGGAAAGATCAGGCAACTGTTTCCAAATGGTGCACCAACACCAGTCAGCCGAGTCTTGAGACACTATTTCAAATTGCTGAAGTATTGGGCGTGAAAGCTCAAGATTTAATAAGTAAAGATATCTCTAATGACCATGAATAAAAGACAAAATATAGATAACAACATTGTAGCAGATATCGCAGCACGTATCGAACGATTGATTATCGATGCTCGAGCCAACGTGGCTCGGTCAATCAATCTTGCAGAAGTCATCACTAAATATGAAATAGGACATGTCATTGTAAGTGTTGTGCAGGAAGGAGAAGAACGTGCAGCATACGGCAAACAATTATTAAAAGGCGTATCAGAGATATTGACAGAACGATTAGGTGATGGCTGGTCTGTAGAGACATTGAAAAGATGCCGCAAATTTTTTATTATGTATTCGGCAAAAGAGATTGGCGCAACAGTGTTGACCGAAGCTCTGGACAACAATTTGGTCAACAGCGTTGACCAAATCCAAAAAGCTATGACAAAATCAAACAAATCGCCTGTATTATATCCTTTTACACTTTCATGGTCTCATTATCTGGTGTTAATGCGTATTGAATCAGACGAGGAGCGCCACTTTTATGAGATTGAGTGCCAAAAACAAAATTGGAGCGTCCGTCAATTGCAACGGCAATACAGTTCAAGCCTATATGAGCGATTAGCCCTAAGCCGTAATAAAGATGAAGTCATGCGGCTCTCCCATGAAGGACAAACAATCAATAAACCTGACGACATCATAAAAAATCCTTTGACATTAGAGTTCTTAGGTCTAAAGCCGGATGCGTCTTATTCTGAGACCAAGCTGGAAAATGCCATAATCGACAAGATGCAACATTTTCTGTTGGAATTGGGAAAGGGATTTTTATTCGAAGCCCGCCAAAAGCGATTTACATTTGATGAGGAAAATTTCTATGTAGACCTCGTCTTCTATAATCGCCTGCTACAATGTTATGTCCTGATTGATTTGAAAGTAGGCAAACTCACACATCAGGATTTAGGTCAGATGCAGATGTATGTCAATTATTATGACCGATATGTGAAACAGGACTTTGAAAAGCCGACAGTCGGCATTCTGCTATGCAAAGAGAAGAAAGACGCGTTGGTAGAATTGACACTACCAAAGGATTCCAATATCTACGCCCAGCAATATGCCCTCTATTTGCCGGATAAGAAGTTACTCCAGAACAAGTTGCAAGAATGGTTGGAGGAACAGGAAGAATAAAGTTAAAACGATGTAATCTATAGCGGATAATGGACAAGGTCATACATTCTCATATATTCACCAACAAGAACGGCAATACCCTCATACGCGAATTTGAAGGTGTATTGAGCAACAACCCAACGATTAAGAACCTAGATGCCGTTGTAGGTTTCCTTCGTGCATCAGGATATTTTACACTAAGACCATTTCTTGACAACATAAACAAAGTCCGCGTATTGGTTGGGATAAATGTGGACAAATACATAGCAGAAGCCGCCCGACAAGGAAAAATATTCTTCGGAGCAGAAGATGAAGTAAAAGAAGATTGTCTCAGGCAAATCCGCAATGATATAGAACACGCAGGCTACAAGGAAGAAATCGAGCAAGGGATTTTCCAGATGGTCAAAGATCTTAATGACGGTAAACTCGAACTCAGGGCGCATCCATCAAAAAGAATCCATGCCAAAATATATGTCCTTTACCCGGACAATTTCAACCAATATACAGGAGGTATCGCAATCACCGGATCAAGCAATCTTTCCGGCAACGGTCTTGGCATAAGTGAAGACAAACAATACGAATTTAATGTCAAGTTGTCGCAATACGATGATGTCCAGTACGCCAAAGACGAATTTGAAGAACTTTGGAAAGAAGCGGAAGGATGCGAAATTAAAGCCGATGACATTACGGCCAATATCAGAAAAACCTATCTCAACGGAGACATCTCACCATACGACCTATATATCAAAATGCTGATGGAATACTTCTCCGACAGGGTAATGGAATCCGATAACGAAAGTACCCTTGAAGTGCCTTCTGGTTATACCAAATACGATTACCAAATGGATGCCGTCATTGAAGGATATCAGAAACTCTCAAAAGTTTCGGGGATTTACAAAACAATGCTGTAACCTAATAAGTTACAGCGTTGTTTTTTTATGAGGTAATGATTTAGAAACGCAAGTTTCGAATAAACTTACATCGAGGTTCATCCTGTCAAACAACTCTATACAAATATAGGAAATATCTGATAAAAAAGCAAATAGGATTTTTATCTCTTTATTTGCCGATTTATGGCGGACATCAGCGTCACCGCCGATCATTTTTTCCCTTGAGCGGACTGGAACGGTCTGGAGCGGACATGGAAATCGTTTCCTGAAGGCTTGGATTATCTTGCACATCCTTAACGCAAAAATCACCTAAACCCTCAGCATTATGGATTGCATCCTTATGGAAACGAGCGCCTATAAAGAGTTGCAGGCGCACCTTCAACGTCTTCTGGAGCGAGTGTCTGCGCTCCATTCCCTCTCCGCCCAATCGACAACTATCCGGTGGCTTACGGCCGAGGAGGTCTGCAAGGCTTTGAGCATCACCAAGCGAGCCTTGCAATACTATCGTTCCGCCGGCATCATACCCTATACGGCCTTAGGGAATAAAGTATTGTTCCGGGACGACGACATCCGGCAACTTCTGGAAAAGAACCTGATAAAAAGCCTGTAGCATGGCCGAAGAGATCATCACCCGCGACAGCGCCGCGTTCAAGGAACTGCGCCGCGACATCGTCAAAGCCATCCGTGCCGTCGATATTCTGATCGACACGCACCGCCCGACCATCGGAAATGAACTGTACCTGACCAGTGAGGAGATTTGCAGCATCTTCAGCATTTCAAAACGCTCCTTGCAGAATTACCGGGACAACCGCCAAATCCCTTATACTACTCTTGGTGGAAAGATTCTTTATCCGCAGTCCTCGCTTTATAAACTGCTGGAACAGCATTATATGAAAGCGCAGCGCTGATGCAGCCTGTGCAAGGGGAAGATCACTCTTCCCCTTCCTTTTTGGATGTATAGCTAACAAAATTACTCGGATGGATCACGCATATCTGCCTGTCGGGTTTTCCGAAATCGATGAGGATCGGATATTTGTAAAGCGGCAGATAGTATTTCCGTCCGAAGGATTTGCGGATTGCCTCCGCAGCCAGCAGGATTCCCGATTCGGCCGTTATGGGACGTTCGTATCCGGGATGTTGCCGCATGATCTCCATGCGGCATTTATTGATGTCGTCGAGCGTAAAGACCTCTCCGCGGATGATGCGCAGCAGGCGCAAGGTAAGTTCGTATTCGCGGGACAGATTTCGACGTTGGTTGCCGTTTGCAGCCTTTTCCAACTCTTTCTTCAGCTGTTCGGCTCTTTCTTCGAATGTGGCCATATTTTATAATAAGTTTATTTTGTAACAATTCTGTTGTCGGCAAGGGGCAGTAAAATTCCGAGGCCTTTGCCGTCATTCATCCTGCGGTAGAAAATCCCGGACGTATTTCTTGGTCGTGTAAATGTCTCGTTCGATGGTAAGTCCGAACGGCAGACGAAGGGATGCCAGCTCGGAGAGCATCAGGTAGCCCCACTCCCATTCGTGAATATGACAATAACCGAACAGGCACCAGTCGTCGCCTTCGCGTTCGGCTTCGGTAATGAGCCATGTACCAGAACCACAGGGGTTGAAATACTTGACGAGGACTTCGGCATCCATTCCTTTTCCATCCTGTGAGTGGAAAGGATGTTTCTCGAATTTCGAGATGATTTCTTTTGTGAGCAGTTTCATAAGAAATGATATTTAGACTGCCCGGAACGTCCGGACAGCAAGAAACGAATAGCCACCGTAAACGACAAAGACAAGGCAATGCCTTGACGTGTCGTTTACGGTGGCTATCTTGCTGGACGGAAGGGCGGCGGAAAAAAGAGTTATCTTCAGACCTTTGTTCACAGCGGGATAAATAGTTATCTTTGTTATGGGCTACTTCTAAATGACAAACAGATGATGAACAGAATTATATTAATCGGTAACGGCTTCGATTTGGCTCATGGGCTGCCAACGAGTTACAAAGAGTTTATTGAAGATTATTGGACGCAATGGCCACAGATCTTAAAATCTTGTACTTCCAATATCTGTTTCGATAAATTAGTGACATTTTCATGTCGCAATAAGGATTGGATTTGGAGCGATCTAATTAGTCAGTGGTTCGGAGATCAAGATTCTTTCAAGCCTCTTTCGGCCCGAAAGGTTATTAATACATTAAAGATTGATACCGAAAATTTTACAATTACAAGAACGCCATTCTTTGAAGCTATTAACAATGCTGTTGCAACAAAGAACTGGGTCGATATCGAGAATGAATATTATCAGCTGCTAAAACGAATTGTCAAAAGAGAAACCAAACTTTACGAAAGCCCTCAAAGTCTGGATGCGGAACTTGAAATCGTAAAGTCTAAACTGGTCGCTTATCTGTCTGAAATACAAAAGACCCGAATTATTCCGGAACTAAAAAACGAAGATATTCGCAAAGCAATCTATGCACCGTTCAAAGCTAAAGACATATCGGTTGACGGGCGTAATGCTTTCGATGAGTTTCTGACAGAACGCTGGGAAAAAGCCCAAAATGCCGAAAGTCTCGAATGCAAGAGTTTACTGCATAGATTCGGCTATAACTGGCAATTCGACACTTATGACATTCAGAAGCATATTGAATCTTATGATGTTTCCAAACACATTGAACGGATATATAGTGGAGCGGTAGGTATTCACGATTATTTCCTCCTGCCGTCCGAGATTCTGTTTCTAAATTTCAATTATACGAAAACCGCAGATTTATATGTTCCTAAAAACTCTTATTTTAAGATAAATCACATTCACGGAGAGTTGGATAACGATAAAAATCCCGTTATTTTCGGTTATGGTGATGAAATGGATGAAGATTATAAGACGATTTCGAATTTGAACGATAACAGCTATCTGACGAATATCAAATCGATCCGCTATCTGGAAACGGATAACTACCGTCGGTTACTTCAGTTTATCGACTCCGCACCGTACCAAATATACATCATGGGACACTCCTGCGGCAATTCGGATCGCACATTACTCAACACCTTATTCGAGCATAAGAACTGTGTGTCGATAAAACCTTACTATTACGAGTGGATAGACGAAAATAGAGCGCGAGCCGATAATTATATCGAGCTTGTTCAGAATATTTCGCGCAACTTCAACTCCATGCAGAAGATGCGGGACCGGGTTGTGAACAAGTCTTATTGTCAACCTCTCACACCGGTCAATGGGCAGCCATAAACCAAGCGGCAGCAACTATAAAATTGCTGCCGCTTTTTCCGTATTATTCGATTGGTGTCCAATTTGGTATTTCGATGGTGTCGGCTTCGATTAGCGGGCATCGGATAATCTCCACGGTCTCCTTTTCGTAGATGTTGCATCCCATGAAAAGCGAAGCTATAAGTATGCTCCAGATCAAGATAAGGATGCAATACAGGATCGCATATTTAATTTTCTGTTTTTTCATAGTTCTTCAGTTTAGATGATAATTATCGAAACATTGTAAGTCGTTGCGCCGCCGTTCGGCAATACTTCTCGGAAAGGTCAATGCCCAGATAGGTTCTACCGAGTTGGCGTGCCACGAAGGTCGTTGTTCCTGCACCGTTGAACGGATCGAGGACGATGTCTCCCCGGTAGGAGAACAGCTTCAGGAGCCGTTCGACCAGTTTCTCGGGAAACATCGCAGGATGCCCGAAGCGTTTCATTCTGTGCTCGGGCGGAATCTTCCAGTGTGCCGAGGTCCAGCTCTTGAACTCCTCGGCCGATATATCCGCTTCCGTCCGCTTGCCGGGTTTTCGGAGCGTTCCCTTGCAGAACACCTCTACGAATTCCCATGTGTATTTCAGATAGGGACTCGATGGGCTCCGCCAACTTCCCCATGTACAATAGCGGCAGTTGTAATTGCGCTTGTCCCAGAGTATCTCGGCTTTCCATATCAGCCCTTTCGACAGCAGATAATTCGAAAGGATGTGATGCGTCGGGAGCTGCCCGGAAAATAACGGCTGGATGTTGAGCGCCAAGCGTCCGCTCCATTTCAGCACGCGGATACATTCGTTCAGTACATCCTTCAACAGGGTGAAATATCGCTGCCACGACAGCGTATCGCAGCAACGATCGTATTCCAACCCGAAATTGTACGGCGGCGAGGTGACGATCAGGTCCACACAGTTGTCGGGAAGCCGCCGCAGCACGTCGCAGCAGTCCCCGCAGACGATCGTATTCCGATACGTCGCAGGCAGTTCTCCGTTTATCTGCGAAAACAACGGTTCTGGGCTATAAAAGTCGGACAGTCCCATCACTACATCTTCAAGAGTTCGGCAATCTCCGGATCGAGATTGCCCCGATACTCCATACGCCCGTCCAAGCGGCATGCTTCGAGTAAATGCTCCCGGCCCTCGGCCTTGCGTCCCAGCCGCGAGCAGGCGATGGCCCGCAGATACTCCGTCACGGCATCCTTGGGCATCGTTGCCAACAGCTCCATCGCCCGCTCGTTATGATCCAGCGACAGATGCGCCACGACGGTATTACGGTCGTTGTAGTCGTTGAGAATGTACAAGGCTTTGGCATATTTGCGTTTTTGCAACAGCTCCACACCACGGGTATAGGTGGTATCCAACTCCGTGGTGTGAATCGTATCCTTTACCATCCCTTTGCGCCGCAGGTTGTAGCGGAAATTCACGGCCCGCAGTTGTGGATAGATCACCGAACGGATATAGGCATACTCTTTCGAAAACTGTTGCCGGATGGCTTGCTCCCGCCGGTCGGGATTCTTTTCCTCGACGATCAGCTCCAGAATAGCGTCACGGTTTCCGATCTCCCGGTCTGTTCGGATGCGGTTTGTCAACCCCTGCCAGTCTTCGGCCACCCACCGCACGGTGAGCATCGTGTCGATGCTTCTGCCGTATCGGCGGACGAGGTAGCGTTTGAGCGCCGCGGCCCTTCCTTGCGAAAGACGTTCGTTGAAGGCATAGGCTCCCTCCGGAGACGATGCCGCCGTCAGCGTGATGGTATCGACCCAAAATTCCTGCTGTTCGACGATCTGCCGCATCAGGCCGGTGATCTTGTCCAGCTGCCGTCGATTATCGCCCAGCGTATCGACCACACGGGTATCGCCCACGAAGAACTGAATGAGGTTGCGATCCTCGACCGTTACGAACTTGTCGATAACTTTGATGCAGTAACGCGGCAAGGTATCGACGAAGGAGAGCATCGAGGATACGATGTAGCTCAACGTATCGGATGGCGGCAGACGATAGGCGCTGTCGTCCACGGCCAAGACCTGTCCCTGAAGCGTTACGAGCATCTTCTTCGAGGTCTCATCGGTCTTCACCTCCTGCGAGTAATAGTACGTGACGGTACTCCGACCTTCAACCAGTGAGTCGAGCCGGACGTCTTCGGGATAGGGAAACTTCACGAAGCGGTTGAAGGCCGCCTCGCGCCCCACGGTATCGGGGCGGAAGCGTTCGACATAGGTTTCGTACTGCCAGTAGTCGCGCTCTTGCAGCAGCGAGAAGCGTCCGCCGCGGATCACCAGATCTTCGAGCGCCACGGATTCGTCGGGTTTGTGCAGAATGGGTGTAATGACCACGCTGCGGCTCTTGCCCAACAACTGCCTGGGCAGCGTCACGATGAAATCCAGTATGACGCGCCCATTGCGTTCGGGAATAGACCGCATCTTCGCCACGACCGTCACCTGCTCGATCTGAAGCGCCATCACGCGTTCTCCGTCGGCAAGCGTATCGACCGGGGCGAGGTAGAACGTATTGCTGTCACGCTGGAGTTTTACGACCTGCGGGCGGGGGTCCTGCTGCCGCTCTTGCCGCTCGGCGCGGGTAAGCTGCGCCAGACGGGCCGTCGCCTGCTGCCGCTGAAGCCGTCCGGCTACCGAGCAGCCGAACAGGCTTCCGAGCGCTGCCGACAGCAGACCCATCTGCAATATCTTATTGCATATCTTCATGGCTAAAAGATATAAGAGAATGAGACTTCCAGTTTTGTCGGCGCCAGCGTCCAACGTCGGTAACGGTAGATGTATTCATCCTCCCAGTCCGAGACCGTGGGGTCGCGGCGGGTATCCTTCGTGCGGTAAAGTCCGACACCGGCTTCTACAGCCACGTTCCAGCGTTTCGAGAGCATCCATGCATATCCATAGCTGACGCCGAGGCCATAGGCATTGCCCTTATATCGTTTTGCACGGCTTCCGAGATCGTAGCCGACATAGGTGAGATGCGGCCCGAGAAAATGCCCGACGAAGGATTCGTAGAACCAATAGCGGCCGCCGAGCTGCACGGCGTGGAAGTTCATCGAAAAGGATGCGGTTTTCACCGGATTCCAGTAGCCGGACAACTCCAGCGACCAGTTGTCCGTCAGGGCCGCTTCGGCGCCGACGTTCAGCGTCGCGCTGCAGGCCGCAAGGGCGTTGGCCCTGACGGCGAAGATCTGTGCCGCAGCCTTGCGGGGTGCTCCCCACAAGGCCGCAAGCAGCAGCATGAACAGAATGATTCCTTGTTTTTTCATTGGAAGACGGCTTGTTTATTCTTTGATACATCGTACGGGATTGGCCTGGCAGCGCAGTTCGCTCGTCGTGCGGCGTGTTCCTGCCAGATAGATCGAGGTGCAGGATACGCCGTCGAAGAACGACGCTCCGTAGTCGAAGTTCCAGAAGTAAGGCGTATTGGTATAGACCTGCCCGTATGTCCCGGCACCGGAGTAGCTGTCGCCGTCGAACGTCCCGCCCGCGGGATAGCGCACTGTTTTCGTCCCGCCGTACACGATATTCACGCAGTACGGAAGCTGTGTTTGCGACATGGCGATCCCTTCGAAGTCGCAGGCGTCGGGAACCCGCCATCCGGGAGGACAGGGATCGTAGATGGTCTTACGGCAGACCTTGCTCACGTCGTATCCCTGTTCGGTGGTGTTTCCCCAAAGGTTGTGATGACTTCGGAAAAGCCAGTCCAAAACATCTTCTTCGGAGTCGTCGACTTCATAGTCGGCCTTATGGATAAAGGTCGTGGGATGCTGCGTCGCCCATTCCACGCTCATCACCTCCCGTGCGTCATGATCTTCGGGACGGATCGTTCCGTATGCGTAGTTGTCGTGATAGATGAATGAGGCGGGTCTGGCATTGTTCGTAAACGAGGCCGGATACGGGAACGGGTCCTTGCGGCCCCACTGGTAGTAGAGTCCGCAGGCCGAGACTTTCGTATAGTCGGTTCCGACGGCCCCCAGATTCCGGTCCATGAAGATGTCTCCGGAGCTGTATTTCTGCGCTGACGACTCCGGATCGTAGTTTGCAACCCAAATGTGCCATGACCAAACGCACTCGCCCCCGGCGTTGAACAGGCCGATAAGGGCGTTTCCTTGCTGTATCCCGGTGCGAAAGCGGATGCGGCTGCCGTCATAGCCCAGCGAGGAGATCACGCTGTTGGCCTGCGTCCCGGTCTCCCAGATCAACCGTGCATAGGCTCCCGAAAGCCGCTGCGGCGTGATATTGAGCGTCGCGCAGCCGTTGCCCTGCACCGTGGCATCGAACGAATAGTCGTGTAAAAGCTCCGGCGCGATGTAACAGTTGGCGGTATTGAGCGCGTCGAGCTGTATTTCGCCGGGCATGAATACGGGATAGATATGGCGAAGCGGTCCGAGTGGAACGTACTCATAGGTCTCCTCGTTCGAAAGCAGATGATCGTACTCCGCATCGGAGTACCAGCCGTCGAACGTATAGCCTGCGTCGGGAACGGCCGTGAGCGTGCAGTTTTCCATGCAGAGCGCCACGGTTCGTACTCCCGAACCTTCGGATTTCGTTTCGACATGAAGCGCCCCCTCGACCCGGACGCTTCCTCCGCCGTCGGTATGAATGATGGCAGCGTTGGCCATGCGGTGCGTAAAGTCGTAGCTCAGGGTGAAGCCGAGGGCGTCGGTCAGTGTGATACGGTAAGAGAGGAGCGAATTGTCGGCCGTGTAAACCGGCGTGTAATACTCCATTTCGTAGGCATTCTCGCCGGTGGAATCATACAGATCGAAATCATGGACGGCACCCTTGTCTCCGTAATTGAACGTAAAGCATTTCAGATCGCCCGAAAGGACTTCCAGCCGTCCGCGCGTCGGAACTGTGCCGTCGGGACTGTCCACGTCGATATAGAGGTAGCGCGTGCCGTCCAAAAGGCAGTAGCCGCCGTAGTTGTAGTCGTCGAAATCATCCCGAACGCGCAGTGTATAGGACGAAATGCGGGTATCTACCTCGCCGTCGCCCAGGATCGAGATGTTGAACCGGTAGTGGACGTTCGTCCGGACATTGAAATCCGAGGTGTTGTTACCGCCCAGATAAATGTAGTAGGCCAGCACTTTCGCTCCCCGCACAGCACGGATCAGAAGATACGAGGCATTCGCGGGGGCATTGTCCGGATTCTTCTGACGCTGGTCGGTAATGGCCGACACCGTTCCCTGCATATTGGGCAGCAGATAACAGTCGCCTGCAGCCAGCTGTCCTGAAAGTCCCACCTCCAGACAATCTGTATAGTCGTCCGGATTATCCGACGGTGCGGCCGCATCGAAGACTGACGTGGACCGGGGAACCGAAAGCAGTTGTACGGAACGCAGTTCGATATCCGCAGGTTTGACGGAGATATTATAGGAGATTTTCGTCACGCAACGTTGGACCTCGACGGTCGGAAGCGTCAGCACACCGTCTGCCGAGGGAATTATCGTTATATCGCCCTCATAGGCCATAGGCAATACGTCGTACTTGTCAGCGTGTGTAACGGTGAAATCTTCCCATGTCGGGTTTTCGCCCAAATCGCGGCCCAGATTGGCGGCAATGCACATCCGGTAGTCGCCCGGCAGGCATTCGAAACGCAGCGTCGCAGAGGTCTGGTAACGGTGTAGGACAACATTGCCGTTATCGTCGTAAAGGTAGAGGTTCAGGTCGCGGATGGCCGTTTCATCCGCAGTGCGGGTTACGGAGGACATCCTTTCGGGCCGTACCGTCAGGCTGACAAAGACACCGCGGGGATTTGTACATTCTGTCCTGTCCTCGGCGATACAGCCCCACAGCAACAGGATGGCAGCGAGTATCAACAGATATTTTTTCATAGTCGGAAAAATCTGAAAAAGGGATTGAAAAAAGCTCCCGCCCGCGAGGGACGGGAGCTGCCAAAACAAGAGGGCTATGCCCCCAGTTCGACGTTCTGCGTCACGGGCGTCTCCCAATCGGCGACGGTGACCGATACGGCGCACTCCTGACCTACAAGGCCCGTGATATTGGCCGCGACACGGTAGTAGCCGTTTCGGAGAATCTCGCCCGCGGCCTTACCCGTCAACTCGACCGAATAGGTCACCTCCGAGCGGTCGTCCGTAGTCGAGGTGCTGCCGTCCGAATCGTATGTGGCGTTAATTTCCAGCAGAACGCGGCTGCCCGCGGGCAAAGCTCCATTCTCGAAACAGTAGAACAGCGCATTGCATTTTCCCGAAGCCGGGGCGGGCGTCTGCGTGTGGCTGAAGGTCATGGCCCCGGGTGTCGGCGTTCCGACCACGACGAGCGACTGCGAGGCGGCTTTGGAGAGTTTTACCGAGTTGATGGTAAGCGTTCCGGCATATTTGTCGGCGAACGACGGGGCGATGGTCGTCTGGAGTGCTACTTTGGCTACGGTGCGCTTGAGCGTGATGCCGACATTGGTCGTGGAGTTCACGGCCCCGACGGTCTGCGATTTCATGCCCGACATCACGAAGCCGCCCGAACGTTTGGCTGCGGTGGACACCTCGGCGAAGGTGCCGTTATAGTCGGCGGCCGACTTCTCCACGAGGGCCATAAGGGCCGCCTTGGTTTTGGCCGACGAGGCGTCGTAGTTCGCTACGGCGTAGAATGAGCACTCGGTGCCGGCCGTGGACTTGGGAAGTGCGAAGGTCGCCGACTTGGAACCGAGTTCCGCCGAGGTGAAGTCCCGGCGGACGATGAGCGTTCCACCGTTGTCGAAAGCGAAGACCGAGAGGATCGAAAGCGAGGATTCCCACGCTTCGGCCTTGGCCGTCGTGTCGAAGAACGCGCGGGTTTCAGTATCGCCGGCTCCGATGAGCGTGATGGCGATCCGGGCGCTGTCAGCAGCTTCGGGTATCACAGAATTGATCGTTTCATCATCTTTGTCGCACGAGGCGAACAGGGCGGCGGCCATAGCAGCCGCAGCAAAAAGAATCTTTTTCATGGTATGATAAGAGATTTAATGAATAAACTATTTACGCTTGTTGCGTTTTGGATATCGGGGTTGTTCCGAGTATGGGACAAGCGGCTTTTCCTTGCGCGCCGGGCTGCGGTAGCCGGGAACGCCGTTCTCGTCGATCCAGTTGCGGATGCCGGTACGGAGTTCCTCTTTGAG
>OGXI01001763.1_pt1 | contig 17346 bp, 15 predicted proteins | sample 1576221 | NCBI WGS metagenome assembly OGXI01 (sample SAMEA3541523, study PRJEB24748) | human gut metagenome | biome: human gut; feature: human-associated habitat; material: faeces | place: China | collected 2012
GAAATGACGAATGTCGAAGAAAAAAACAATACTGCTGGCAGTGTGTGCTATTCTGGTTGTGCTGCTGAATGTGGTAATACTGACGCACAAAGCTCCGAAGGATGGACCGGTGGAACTTCAGATGAAGGTTCAGTCGGATCTTACCGATCAGATTAAAGTATATTTCAGCCCGAACGAGTATTACAACGAGGAAATGACGGACGATTACACGTATGTGAATCAGTATCCGAACGGTACGATGGATGAAGAAAGAGAGGTTTCCTTTACCATCGACAGCTCAGCGAAAAAGCTCCGTATGGATTTCGGCGTACAGCCGGGAATCTTTGTGATCCGCGATGTGAAGCTGAAATACCGCAGTACCGAGATGGAGATCCCGCTGGAAACTCTGATGCAGACAGAAAACCATGATATGGTTTCCATGAAAATCGAGAAGGATGCGAACGGAAATGAGTGTCTGGTGATGAAAACCGAAAACACGGATCCTTATCTCGACATGGATCTTGATCAGAGTGTGATTCATGACAGCTATGCTGCGCATGCGGCAAAAATGAATTGGATCAAAATCCTGACAGCAGTCATTCTTCTGGATGGGGCATGCCTTGTTCTGTTCCGGCACAGAGAGAAGGTGCTGGCGCTTCCGCTTGAGCTCTTTCAGAACAGAAACCTGATCTTTGCGCTTGCCAAAAATGATTTTAAGACAAAATATGCAGGCTCTTACCTTGGTATTGTATGGGCGTTTATTCAGCCGATCGTCACCGTTCTGGTTTACTGGTTTGTATTCCAGGTGGGATTAAAAAGCCCGGGAGCAAATGGTTTTCCGTTCGTTCTCTGGATGATTGCAGGTCTGGTTCCGTGGTTTTTCTTCTCGGATGTACTGAATGCAGGCACGAATGCACTGCTGGAATACAGCTATCTGGTAAAGAAGGTTGTATTTAAAATCAGTATTCTGCCGATGGTAAAAGAGATTTCGGCACTGTTTGTCCATTTATTTTTTGTGGCTTTCATGATTTTCCTGTACAGCTGCTATGGATACTTCCCGGATCTCTACTTTCTGCAGCTTTTGTATTATTCATTCTGCGTATTTGTATTCTCACTGGGAATCTGTTATGCGACATGCGCGATTGTCATTTTCTTCCGAGATCTGTCGCAGATCATCAGTATTGTCCTGCAGGTCGGTGTCTGGGTTACCCCGATTATGTGGAATATTGACCAGGTAAGTATGCCGTCCTTTTTGTTAAAACTGCTGAAGCTGAATCCGTTCTATTATATTGTACAGGGCTACCGTGACAGTCTGATCAACAAGGTGTGGTTTTTTGAGCATTTCGATCTGACAATCTATTTCTGGATCGTCACTCTTGCATTGTTCGGAATCGGCACTATTATCTTCAAACGTCTGAAAGTACATTTTGCAGATGTTCTTTAAAGAAAACAGGAAAAGTGTGCCGGAAGTTTTTAAGTTTCCGCACATTTTGGGAAAAAAGAAATAAGAGGTACAAAAAAAGAATGAACGATAACGCAATTACCGTGGATCATGTAAGCAAGCTGTATAAGCTGTACGATAAACCGTCTGACCGCTTCAAAGAAGCGATGGGACTGACTAAAAAGAAGCTGTATCGCGAGCATTATGCACTGCGTGTTCACAGACGGCAATCCATACAATGTAAAAACGGCCTCCAGAGACGGTTTTTCCGAAATAAGACAGAAACTGAATACGCTGCTCTCCCATTATTCGGGCCGCGTTCTCATCATTCATGGACAATCGGGCCCGATTCCAAAAGATATCGTATGGAAAGGCAAGCTGGGACTGGCCGGGGTTGGCTCCATCTGGACCCGTTTCAATGTCACGCCCAATTCGGGAGCCATTTTCAGGATTCAGCAAGCTGCGCCCAAAAAACAGGGTAAACAGAAAAAAGCTATACGGACACGTTAAACTCGTTCACCAGCCTGATAATGTCATCGCCCCACTGCGAGAGGCGTTTGTCGCCAATGCCTGAAATCTGTTTCAGTTCATCGATTGTCACCGGCTTCGCAAGTGCGATTTCACGCAATGTGGCATCCTGAAAAATGACATAGGCAGGCATGTTTTGCTCGCGTGCAACTTCCATCCGCCACCAGCGCAATTTTTCGAACAGCTTTTGCTCCTGCGGTGGCAAAACGATTTGGGAGAATTTCGGCTGTGCTTTTTCCTTGCGTTTCTTTTCCGGTTTCTGATACTGCCGCAACAAAACCTTTTTTTCGCCTTTCAGAATCGGACGTGCCAGTTCAGACAGTTTAAGCGCATTGTACTCGTCCATATCGACCCAGACGTACTGTGCCGCGACAGCCTGCCTCAACACACTTCGCCATTCCGCCACACTTTGCCCGGCTCCGATGCCGAAAGTCGATAGCTGGTTGTGTCGCCACTGTAAAACACGTTCGGAACTGATACCCCGCAAGACATCGATAACATGAAGCGCTCCAAAACGCTGGCCTACCCGATAAATAGTCGAGAGCAGCTTTTGCATGTCTTTTGTCCCGTCTTTGGCGACCGGAGGCGTCAGGCAGGTATCGCAATTGCCACATGGGGCAGCGGATTCACCGAAATATTCCAGTAAACGGACCCGTCTGCAAGTCAAGGTTTCGCAAAAACCCAGCAAGGCATCCAGCTTGCCGATCTGGATACGCCGGTGTTCGGGATCGGCATCCGACTCGTCGATCATTCGCCGCTGCTGAACGACATCCTGCAAACCGTATGACATCCAGGCCGTTGCCGGGTTGCCGTCCCGTCCGGCACGTCCCGTTTCCTGATAATAGCCTTCCATACTCTTGGGCAAGTCCAGATGGGCGACGAAGCGAACATCCGGTTTGTCGATCCCCATTCCGAAAGCAATCGTCGCTACCATGACAATGCCCTCTTCCCTTAAAAAACGGGACTGGTTGACTGAACGCGTCTGCGTATCCATGCCAGCATGATAAGGCAGGGCATTGATATGATGTTCAAGCAGAAACGCGACCATTTCATCCACCTTTTTGCGTGACAGACAATAAACGATACCGGCATCTCCCGGATGCTCGGATTGAATGAAATCCAGCAGTTGATGACGACCGTTTTCCTTTTCAACGATACAGTAGCGGATGTTGGGCCGATCGAAAGAGGAAATGAACTGCCTGGAATTTTCCAGTTTCAGGCGCGAGAGTATTTCTGCACGGGTATGCGCATCCGCCGTCGCTGTCAGTGCAATTCTCGGCACTGCCGGAAAATATTCATGCAGAATCGAGAGCTGGATATATTCCGGACGAAAATCATGCCCCCACTGGGAAACGCAATGCGCCTCATCAATGGCGAACAAGGCGATTTTCGTTTTTGAAAGCCAGTTCAGGCAACGCTCGGTTACAAGACGTTCCGGAGCGATATAAACGAGATCGAGCTCGTTTTTCAGCACAGCCCGTTCAATCCGGGAAGCTTCTTCATACGATAAGGTCGAGTTGAGATAGGCGGCCCGCACCCCGGCTGTTTCGAGGGCATCGACTTGATCCTGCATCAATGCAATCAGAGGGGAAATGACGATCCCGACACCATCCCGAACCAGTGCAGGAATCTGGTAACAGAGAGACTTACCTCCCCCCGTCGGCATCAGGACCAGAGCGTCATGCCCGGACGCGATTTCGGCAATGATTTCTTCCTGTTGATCTCGGAAAGAAGAATAGCCAAAAACCGATTGTAATATTTCCAATGCCTTTTGACGGCACGCCCGATTCATTGGCTTTTCAAACTCCATATCGCTTTGTTCAGTTAATCAACCCAATTGACCCATCCATAGTAAGCGCTAACTAATATGAACAGTCCGAAAGCGATACGATACCACGCAAAAGGGATGAAATTATGTGAACTGATATATCTTAACAACCAGCGCACGCAGATAAACGCGGATATAAACGCTGCAATGGCGCCCACGGAAAACCAGGGTAAATCCGCAGCGGACAACAATGCTCTTTCTTTATAAACGGAATAGACTGTCGCCCCAAACAGGGTTGGAATGGCCAGAAAGAAAGAAAATTCAGTGGCGACTTTTCGCGACAATCCACAAATCATCCCGCCGATAATGGTCGCACCTGAGCGGCTGGTTCCCGGAATCAGCGCAAAAGCCTGCGCACACCCGACTTTGAACGCGTCCATCATACTCATTTCATCGACAGATTCGATTTTCGAAACCGGATTTCTTTCATTTTTCCGTTCGACAACAATGATGATCAGTCCACCGATAATAAATGCCGCAGCCACAGGGACAGGGGCAAAAAGACAGGACTTGATAATCTTGTTGAATGAAACGCCTAAAATGGCGGCGGGTAAAAAAGCAATGATGAGATTGGTGACAAATCTGCGGTCTCTTGCATTCGTAAAGAAGCCTTTTGTCACGCTGATTATTTTCTCATGATATACCCAGCAGACTGACAGCATGGCCCCTGACTGAATGGCGATTTCAAATACCTTGATTTTTTCGCCGGTGAAATCCAGCAGGCTGCCTGCCAGAATGAGATGCCCCGTCGAGGAAATAGGCAAAAACTCGGTGACCCCCTCGACTATTCCCATAATGAGGGCTTTTAACAAAAAAAGGAAATCCATGATCCAGACTTTAAATGAACGCGAAAAGAACTGGTTTCCGATTCCCGAATCTTCAACTCACTAATTGCAGGAAAGAAATCACTCCTTGACAGGTCGCCATCATACTCGAAAAACAGATGGCTGGAAAAATAAAATTTCTTTCTGTTGAAGCCTGTTATCAGACAGGATCATAAACATGCCTGTGTTTACAATTCTTCACTAACTTTTAACAGTATCGAAATGATTCGCCCTGCTTTCAAGCCGAAAGTGCAAAAGTTGCTGCTATCATTCCTGCCTGTTTTATTAAAACTTTATACATTTGTAACAACTTATTGAATTTCGTGTAATGCTTTGTGAAAAGCACTAAATTCATATCAGGAACAAAACGTATTAAACCGTTAAGCTGTTTTGAACAGAAAACAATTCATACACTCAAATACGGCAATAAAAAATCCGGTAACCATGTCGTCTAAAATCTGAACTTTTGACAAAGAAACGGCTGTTGGAATGAACGCGAACATGCTCGAAAAAATAAAAAAACTCAAAAATCCAAAAGTCTGGATTCCTGTATCGGCCATTATAGTAATCGTCATAGCCGCACTAACGTACTGGCTTGCGACCAGCGAGGACGATATTACTTACATGACGGAAAAAGCCCGTGTGGGCAACATCAGCCAGGTTGTCGAAGCGACAGGCGAAGTCGCAGCGGTCAACCTCGTCAATGTCGGTGCTCAGGTATCGGGACAGATCAAAAAACTCTATGTCGTTCTGGGACAGGAAGTCAAACAGGGCGATATGATCGCCGAGATCGATTCGCAGACTCAGGAAAATACCTTGAATACGGACAGGGCAAAACTTGCCAATTACAAGGCCCAGCTGGAAGCCCGCAAAATCCTGTTGAACATCGCGAAGAAACAATACGATCGTGAACTTGTATTGATCAAGACGAATTCGACTTCACAACAGAATCTCGAAAACGCCAGGGACACGTATGCGACCGCCCGGGCAAATGTCAATGAAATGGAATCCCTGATCAAACAAACCCAGATCACGATTAACACGGATGAAACCAATCTGGGATACACCAAGATCAGGGCACCGTTAAACGGAACGATCGTATCCGTTCCTGTCGAAGAAGGCCAGACGGTCAACGCCAACCAGACGACACCGACGATTGTCCAGATTGCAAACCTCGGCGATATGGAAATCGACATCCAGATTTCCGAAGGCGACATCACCAAAGTCAAACCCGGCATGCCTGTCGATTACACGATTCTGTCCGAACCGAACACGATTTTCCATGCAAAACTGGATTCGATCGATCCGGGCCTGACGACACTGACCGACGGCAGCTACAGCAAGAGCAGCACGTCCAGTTCGTCCTCATCCACATCGACAGCAGCCGTTTATTACTACGGACGTTCCTACGTGAAAAATGATGAAGGCAAACTCCGGATCGGCATGATGACCCAGAACACCATTCTCGTCTCTTCTGCCGAAAACGTTCTGGTCGTCCCGACGATCGCGCTAACGAACCGGAATGACCAATATTTCGTCCGCATATTGACGGATAAAAACAAGGTTGAAAAACGGGATGTCGAAATCGGCATTTCCGATGGTGTCTATACTGAAATCACGTCCGGACTGGCCGAGGGAGACCAGGTCATCACCTCCGAAGTCGGAAAAAATGAAAAAGTCGGTTCCAGCTCGACCCGCAGCAGACCACCGAGGATTTAAGCATGAACATCATCGAACTGCGAAACATAAACAAAATTTATGGATCGGGCAACAATCAGGTCCATGTCCTGAAAGACATCAATCTGGACATCGAATCGGGAGATTTTGTCGCCATCATCGGACAGTCCGGTTCCGGCAAATCGACCCTGATGAATATTCTCGGCTGCCTCGATACCGCGAGCTCGGGAGACTATAAAATCGCCGGTGAAGATCTGGCGGGAATGAGCCCCGACGACCTCGCCACCCTGCGAAGCAAATATCTCGGCTTTATTTTCCAGCGTTATAACCTGCTGGCTACCCTGAATGCGGAAGAAAACGTCGAGCTGCCGGCTATTTACTCCGGCCTGAAATCCCAGGAAAGAAAAGAACGCGCCGACCAGATCCTCTCCAATCTGGAACTGGGCAACCATTTTCCGTCCGAACTGTCCGGCGGTCAGCAACAGCGTGTCAGTATTGCGCGTGCCCTGATGAATGGCGGCGAAATCATCCTTGCCGATGAACCGACGGGGGCACTGGATTCGAAAAGTGGCCTCAACGTCATGGCCATTCTCCAGCAGCTGAATGATCAGGGGCATACCATCATTCTGGTCACTCATGACCAGAACATCGCCAATTACGCCAACCGGATCATTGAAATCAAGGACGGCGCCATTATTTCCGACATCCGGAAAGCACCGAACAAAAACAAAAAAGAAGAGTTCCCGCCAAAGGACAATTCGAGAAATACCTTCGCTTATCTGAAAGACCAGTTTTTCGAGGCATTCAGAATGTCGATTCAGGCTATCAAGACCCATAAATTGCGGTCTGGCCTGACCATGCTCGGGATCATTATCGGGATTGCCTCGGTCGTTTCCGTTGTCGCACTGGGAAAAGGCTCGCAGGAAAAAATTCTGGAGGACATTAATTCTCTGGGTACCAATACGATTGTCGTGATGCCGGGTAAAGGATTTGGCGACCGCAATTCGAGCAAATATAAAACGCTTACTGTCAACGATGCTGAACTGTTGGCACGCCAGAGTTACGTGGACAGTACGACACCAGCGGTTCGCACTTCCGGCACCCTGACAAGGGAAAACATTTCCGTAACCGGCCAGTTGAACGGTGTAGGTGACCAGTACTTCGACGTAACGGGCCTGAAACCGGAAGCGGGACGGTTTTTCAACAAGGAAGACGTGAAATCGGGTAGCGCCGTCGTCGTTATCGACCAGAACACGAAAGAAAAACTGTTCCCGAACACGACAGACATACTGGGCAAAACCATTATTTTCAACCGGCAACCGCTGAAAATAATCGGTATTTCACAAAAACAGAATGCCAGTTTCGGTACGACCGATACCCTGACCATGTGGTCGCCCTATACGGCCGTTATGAACCGTATTACCGGGGACAGGAATATCTCGTCAATCACGGTCAAGGTCAAGGACAATGTCAGCATGACGGCAGCCGAGAAAAACGTCATCCGCTTTTTGACCGCCAAGCACGGCAAGGAAGACTTTTTCACGGTCAATACCGACAGCATCCGTCAAACGATTGAAAGTACGACGAATACCATGCGTCTCCTGATATCGTGTATCGCCCTGATTTCACTCGTTGTCGGCGGTATCGGGGTCATGAATATCATGCTTGTTTCCGTAACGGAACGAACCCGCGAGATCGGCATACGCATGGCGGTCGGAGCCCGCCGAAACAGCGTGCTACAGCAGTTTCTGATAGAAGCCGTCCTTATATGCCTGATCGGCGGTTTTATCGGCGTTCTGTTCGCTTTCGGTATCGGGTTTCTGTTCAGCATGTTCGTACAGGCCTTCACCATGTCGTATTCAGCCACTTCCGTCATTCTGGCGATAAGCTGTTCGACACTGATCGGTGTGATTTTCGGATATATTCCCGCCCGCAACGCTTCTCTTCTTAATCCGGTGGATGCATTATGCGACTGATTCCCTGTACCCTTTTATGTCTGATTATCGCCGGTTGCGCTACCCAGACCACGACGATTCCCGATATGGGAGTCATTCCCCAGCAAACGATTGTTGCCGGATACAAAATCGATTCCGAATGGTGGAAAACCTATCATGACGAGAATCTGAACAAACTGGTTGCAGTTGCCCTTGAAAACAATATCGACCTGAAAAAGAGCGCGATTACGGTCAACAAGGCCCTGTACGAAGCCAATTTGCTTGGCCAGAATCTGGTACCTGAATTTTCCGGTTCTCTTGGCGCTTCGGTCAGCAATAACATGAAAGCGGGTCAAACATCCCACAATTACACGTCTGAACTGGGTGTCAGCTACGAGATCGACTTGTGGCGTAAACTGAGCAGTGCGGCATCCGCACAGGAATGGGAATACAAGGCGACACAGCAGGATATGGAAACGACACGTCTTGCGCTGATCAACAACGTCGTCGACAGTTATTTCCATCTCGTTTATCTGAATCAGGCCATTCGTGTCACTGAAGAGAATATCGGGTTTTATACGCAGCTGCTCCAGATCATCAATAACAAATTCACATCCGGAAAAGTCGATGCACTGGAACCGTTGACGGCAGAAAAATCCCTGCTGGCTTCCAGAAACAGCCTCATGACGCTGGAAAACAATCGCAAAACGGTCGAACAGACATTGAGAAATCTGCTTAATCTGCGCCCGGGTGACAAACTGGACATCAAAACAGCCGACATATTGATGACACCGGCGACGAACGTCGATCTGAACGTACCGATTTCCGCTCTGGGACTTCGTCCCGATGTCAAAGCGGCCGAATACCGGATCCAGTCTGCTTTTCTCGACTGGGAATCGGTAAAAGCCAGTGTTTACCCCAGCGTGACAATTGGCAGTACGCTTAGCACCGCGTCAAATAAAAGCAGCTCGATGTTCAATGTTCCCTTCCTCGGTGGTACGGTCAACATCAATCTTCCATTTTTGCAATGGAACAAGATCAAATGGAACATCAAGATATCCGAAGCCGACTTTGAAAACGCCAGACTCAATCTGACCTCTTCCGTCAACACGGCCTTGAATGAAGTGGATACTTACTATTACTCGTATGAAAAATCGGTTTCACTATTGGACAATCTCTCAAGAAGATACGATAACGATGCCAAAATCAGCGTTTACAACCGCATGCGTTATGAAGCCGGCGCGACAGAACTTAAAGACTGGCTGGATGCAAAAACTTCCGAAAACAGTTCCATGCTTTCCCTGCTGGAAGGGAAATACAATACGATTACCTATGAAAACGCGATTTATAAATCTCTGGGAGCCAAACTGTCTGCCAATCAGGTTTCAAAGCCATAAATCAAATGGTTTTTTTGCCATTTGATTTACAAAAGCCATTGCGAACAAACAAAAAAACAGAAAGTTTCCTTCAATAGTCCGAAAACAGCCGCGCCCGCATGCCTGCATTTGTTAAAATGTCATGCGTCAAATAAATTTTTTCGTCAGGCAATCATGCAGGAAGCGCGCATCAACATGATCGAAAACCAGTTACGTGCCGGCGGCGTGCACGTAAAAGAGGTTTTCGATGCCGTTTCAGCCATCCGGCGTGAAGAATTCGTGCCATCCGAATATCGGCAATACGCTTTTGCCGATATGGAAATTCCGCTTCCTTATGCCCAGAACATGTTAACGCCCCTTTCTGAAGCATTGGTGTTACAGGAAACCGGATTGCGCAAGGACGATACCGTCCTTGAAATCGGTACCGGATCGGGTTATATGGCCGCCCTCCTGTCTCACCAATCAAGACACGTTACCACTGTTGAAATTGAAGAGGGATTGAAGCAGCAGGCTCAAGATAATCTGGACCGTTACGGTATAAAGAATGTCCAGGTTATCCATGACAATGGATTTTTGATCGAGCGTTATGCCAGAGATCGCCTGTTTGACGTAATTGTTTTTTCTGGATCAGTCTCAAACATTCCCGAAACGTTTAAAGATAAACTTGCGGACAACGGAAGAATGATTGTATTTTATGGAACAGAACCTTGCGTTCAGGCAATATTTTTACAGAAAAACTCAGCCATGGACATCAAGACCGGGATATTATTTCAAACATCGGTAAAACCATTGAAAGAACAACCGGGGCGCTCGCCATTCCGGTTTTGAAATCATAAAAACAATCGTTCCAAAACATATTTGGAGTAAGTATGCACTATCGTTCTGCCATACCTGTTTTAGTCGGATGCCTGTTTGCCACCAATGTTCTTGCGGCCGACCTGATGCAAACCTACATGGAAGCCCTTGCCAACGATCCTCAATACGCCAGTGCAAGAGCGTCATTGATGGCCGGTCAGGAAAAAAGCACACAGGGACTGGCAAAACTGTTGCCAAATCTTTCCGCATCAGGTGGTTATGGACGAAACTGGTTCGAAGGACTGAACTATAACGAAAACAAATACACCATCGCGCTGACCCAACCGATTTTCAACTGGGCCAATTACCAGAATTACGAAACAAGCAAACTGCAGGTATCCATCTCTGAAGCCCAGTTTGCACAGGCACAGCAGGATCTGATGATGCGTGTGTCGCAAGCTTATTTCGATATATTGGCTGCTGAAGACGTCGTCACTTTCGCCAAGGCACAGAAAGCTGCTGTTGCCCAGCAGCTCGAATTGGCAAAGCGCAGTTTTCAGGTCGGAACAACGACGATTACGGATACCCATGAAGCGCAGGCCCGCTACAATCTGGCTGAAGCAGATGAAATCAGCGCCTTGAACGATCTTGAAGTCAAACGGACCGCTCTGGAACAGATTATCGGCCACCCGCCGGGCGAACTGGACCCGCTGAAAAAAGGCGTCAAACTCTCCGCCCCGGAACCGAATGTGATGACATCATGGGTCAGCTCTGCTGAAAACCAGAATTATCAGGTCGTTCAGTATCGTCTGTCTCGTGAAGTTGCCAAACGAAACATTAAAGCCACTCAAGCTGGTCACATGCCTACTGTCGATCTGGTCGCTTCATACAACCATACCAACCGCGATCAGTACATGATCGACACCAATGGCGGAATCCAGACCTTCAACACGCAAAAAGTGGTCGGCGTGCAATGGAACATCCCGCTTTTTTCCGGTTTCGAAGTCACCAGCAAGGTAAAGGAAGCGGTCTCTCTGGAAGACAAGGCCCGAAACGATCTGGAAGCGTCACGCCGCAGTGCCGCCCAGCTGGCACGCCAATCCTATCTCGGAGTGAACAACGGCCTTTCGCAGGTCAGGGCACTTGAAGCTGCCGAAGTCGCCAGCTTGTCATCCCTTGAAGCCAACAAGCTCGGTTATGAAGTCGGTGTCCGTATCAATATCGATGTGTTGAACGCCGAACAACAGGTCTTCATGACGAGACGCGATTTGACCAATGCGCGCAACAATACCATCATCAACGGACTCCGACTGAAACAGGCCGCCGGAACATTGAATGAAGATGATTTGAAGAGAGTAAATCTGCTTTTAAAGAAATAACAGCCTTGTCTCTTTTCAGGGAATTTCGTATAATCTCAAATTCGTTGAAATATTCAGTCTGCTAGAATATTTTCATCAATGGTGGACGTAGCTCAGTTGGTAGAGTCCAGGATTGTGATTCCTGTTGTCGTGGGTTCGAGCCCCATCGTCCACCCCATAAAATCAATAACTTACCAGTCGCCTGAATTTTTTTGGAAGATAAATTCCAAAATTTTGGAAGATGATTCGCAAAAAAGCCGACAAAACGCGTTGGCTTTTTTATTGGTTTTCCATTATAAATGTGGATAACTTTATTTAATTTGTTGTCCCACGAATACAAAAGAGCAACAATGCTTGTTGCTGCAACTTCATGCGCCAATTATGTCGTTAACTGATGTGATATGGCGGTTCGCGTAACCGTTTTCTGGTTGTTGACAGAAGATCAATGATCTGTAAGCGACCGTATGGTACATATAACCGCCACCGGATCTAGCGAGCAAAACCACAAAATAAGAAGGCCGATTTTTAACCGGTATTCTTATTTATTCTTCATTCACTATATTTTCTTTTTTAGTCACTTTTTTCCTTGTTTTTTTTGCTGGATTGGATATTGAAGCATTCACCGATAGAGGCGTAGCTTCATCCGTCTCAACAAGTCCAATTTTTGCAATACCAATCATTACTCCGGGTGAGCGTTTTTCTGGAGATGGTCCAACAGTACCTGTACCAATCTGAAATTCAACAGCTAAACTAAAGAATCCTTCATGAAAATCGTAATGTTTAATCAAAAGCTCTGTCAGCATTTCAGCTGACAAAAGCGGATTAACTGGAACAGGTTTTTTAGTGGTAACAGACATGGCCTTCCTCATTTTCAGCTGACTTTAAACTGATTTCACTTCCTTGAACAAAATTGAAAAATTGGTTTTCAGTAGCTTTCCATTGTTGCATCGTAATAAAAAACGCCTTTTCTATACCTGGTGCTATGAGACTTATTTTTTCAGCCACTTTCTCTTTTTTCATCAAGTGTTCCGAAAGTGCCCGGGAAACAATTTCATTTAATGAAACTCCATTTTCCATTGCCTTTCTAACTGCCTTTCGATGTAATTCAGGCGGAACACGTACATTGAATTGGCCTTTTAAAGATTTTTGGGGATCCCTGTTTAATTGATGACAAGTATCGATATAATCATCCACAGCGGCCTCAAATTCTACTTTCAACTTGGATGGAGTTTCTGCCTCATAGGTAACAAGATCATTAATAAAAAGGATCTTTCCTCTACAAACACCTCGATCCATGTCAATCTCAGTGGATCCTTCATACCCTTTATATTTGAGGATATCCATATTCTTTCCTAAATGAGCTCGTTTTCTTTTAACTTCTCATGAATATCACTGGCACATCCCTTATCTATATAAGATTGCGGATGTGGCTCATGACAAATAATTAAGACATTCTTATCTTTATTAAAAAATTTTCTTCTTGATCCGCTACCTTTCACCAACTCAAAACCAAGGCTTTTGAGTAGAGACACTACATCATCCCACCTTATGTTAGATGGGATAGGTCTTTTCCTGAGAGCTGCAACTGTTCTATCGTGTTTTGCCATACAAATGGTAGCTATAGGCTAATTGTAACTAAAAACTAGTTACAAATAAATATTAAAATTTGATAAAAAATAACCAGATACAATAAATTCATACATTAGTATAAGCCTCATCAAGGTAAAAAAATTGCTGTTTTTCAACAAAAGCAATGCTTAAAAAATAAGCAATACAGTCAGAAAACACGACTAAAAACAGTGAAATTTCTTTGGAAGATGACAAAAATGACCCTATATTTCATGCGGGTTACAAGATTTTTCCAAATTCCAAAAAAATCCGACTTTATTTATAAAAATCAAATAATTAAGTTATAAAAAATCTCGGATTGTGATTCCTGTTGTCGTGGGTTCGAGCCCCATCGTCCACCCCAGAATGTCGAAAGCCCGAATTTGATTCGGGCTTTTTTATTGTCTTTTACCTGCTTTTTATATAAGCAGAGCTTTACTTTTCCTTTATATTTTCTTGTCGAATGGCGGAAGTTTTTTCGAAACCATCGTATTTTGCAACGTAACATACTCTGGCAATCCCATTTTGTAGGGCGGATAATTTTCACCCTGAACCAATGGCTGGAGATACTTTCTGCACTCTTCGGTAATGCCATACCCGTCGTCACGGATAAAACTCTTCGGCATCATTTTTTCGACATTGGCGACGTTCTCCAGATCGGCCACCCCTATTTCGTAACGATAAGGTTCACTCGACAGTCTTACGATAGTCGGCATCACTGAATTTTTACCTTGCAACGCCAGATTGACCGCAGCAGCACCGACTTCATATGCCTGCTCGACGTCTATGGCGGATGCGATATGCCGCGCCGATCTCTGGAGATAATTGGCTACCGCCCAATGAAACGGATATCCCAGTTCTTCACAAATCATATTGGCGACAACCGGTGCCGCGCCTCCCAGATGGGCATGCCCGAATGCGTCCCGGGCACCCTGATCGGCAAGAAAGGTTCCATCCGGATATTTACATCCTTCCGATACGACTACCGTACAATAACCGTGACGCCGGACCTTGTTTTCCACTTGTGCCAGAAATTTCTTTTCGTTGAATTCCACCTCCGGGAACAGGATGACGACCGGAATGCCATAATTTTCTGCAAGACCGCCCGCAGCGGCAATCCATCCCGCGTGACGCCCCATGACTTCGAGGACGAATATTTTTGTGGACGTCCTGCACATGGAACGGACATCAAAGGACGCCTCGACCGTCGAGACAGCAATGTATTTGGCAACCGAACCGAATCCCGGACAGCAATCGGTCAACGGGAGATCGTTATCGATCGTTTTCGGTACATGAATGGCTTGAATCGGGTATCCCATCAGGGTGGAAAAACGGGAAATCTTGTAACAGGTATCCGCTGAATCGCCTCCACCGTTATAAAAAAAGTAACCAATATCATGCGCCCTGAACACGTCCAGCAAACGCTCGAATTCTTTCCGGTCTTTTTCAGGATCGGCGAGTTTGTAACGACATGAACCGAAAGCACCGCCCGGCGTATACCGCAAGGCGGCAATATCTTCACGGCTCTCCTTGCCGGTGTCGATCAGCTCCTCAGTCAATGCACCGACAATACCATTACGGCCAGCCAGTACATTTTTGATCTTGTCCGGATATTTTCTGGCCGTCTCTATCACGCCACAGGCGGATGCATTGATAACGGCAGTTACCCCGCCGGATTGAGCATAAAAAGCATTTCTGGCAGTCATAAGGACTCCTCATCCATGAACAATCACGCAAACCATTTTTCTCAATTCTGACATAAAGAAATTTGACGATACAGAGAAATACTCATTATTCCTCCATATTTGACATCTCATAGAGTGGAACCGTAACGAAAAAATCTGGAAAAAATGTTTTAAAATCCACTCTTACATTAGAAATTAATTTTTTTCCGGCTTTGTATCCTAATGAATTTCTCAGGGCGACATTTAAAAAAAATCACGATACCGTCCAAAAACGGCATCACGGCCAGTCAGGTTTCCCTGCCGAAAGGTCCTTGGAAAACTATGGAAGATTTTCTTTCGGAAAGATTTCCCGTTCTGACAAAAGAAGAATGGCAAAAACGCGTCATTGCTGGTGACGTTCTCAATGAAAACGGCACACCGCTTTCATCCGGAGCTCCCTATACGCCCTATCAGAAACTCTACTATTACCGCTATCTTCCGAATGAACGACCAAACCCTTTTCAGGAAACTGTCCTTTATCAGGATGACTGGCTGGTCGTCGCCGACAAACCTCATTTTTTGCCTGTCACCCCATCCGGGAAATATGTCAGTGAAACCCTTCTTGTGCGGCTCAGGAAAAAACTGGGTATCGATACACTGACCCCTATTCACAGAATTGACAGGGAAACAGCAGGACTTGTTCTCTTTTCCGTCAAACCGGAAGGACGTAATTTATATCAACGCCTGTTCCGGGAAAATTTTGTCTCCAAGCATTACGAGGCCATTGCCCCATATCGTGATGACATCGCCTTTCCGATGAGATACCGCAGCAGGATCGAGGAAGGGGACTCTTTCATGAGAATGCGGGTCATACCTGATGGCACGCCGAACGCCGAAACGGAAATCAGCATCCAGCAAAAAAGCAATGCATTTGCCCACTATCACCTGAAACCGGTGACTGGCCGGAAACACCAGCTCCGGATACAGATGTGTTCACTGGGTATCCCGCTTTTGAACGACCGGATATATCCCGTTCATTTACCAGAAGCCGTCACTGATGAAATGCAGGCAGAAGAATTCAGATATCCGCTCCAGCTCGTTGCAAAATCGGTTAGCTTCAAAGATCCGGTTTCAGAAAAAATTCATCATTTTGAAAGCCGTCATTGTCTCGATCTCAACCGGATAAGCGACTTTATCGACTAAATCATTTTCTACATAAAGATGAAAAAACCATCCGATTCAATACAGGAAAACCAGCCATTCCCGGAAGTGACGCTTACCGAATTCAGAGGCGTTCAATTTCTACACCTTGGAACCGACTGGATACAGGGCGCAATGCGTCTGAACCATCCTTATGAAATCGTTCTGGATTACGTCCAGCAAATGATGGTCTGGATGCTTTTCAAGGAAAATCCGAAACACATTGTCCAGTTGGGACTGGGCAGTGCCGCATTGACCAAATTCTGCTATCAGCATTTCCCCGATGCTCACGTCACAGCCATTGAATTGAATCCAAACGTCATCGAAATCTGCCGGAATGCATTTCATTTGCCTGAAAACGACCATCGGCTCAAGGTCATCCAGACAGACGCTTTCGATTACATTGAAGCCAGGAAAAATCAGAATGAGATAGACATCATCCAGGTCGATCTCTATGACGAAAACGCAGCTGCGCCCGTATTCGACTCTCCGGAATTTTACAAAAGCTGTGCCGATGCCTTGACTCCTGACGGCATGATGACAATCAATATTTTCGGTGATGAATCAAACAGGACCAAAAGCGTCGAATCCATACAGGAAAGTTTTGATTCCGTCGTCTGGTTACCCGAAGTCGATGGCGGTAACATCGTCATTCTGGCGTTCAGAAAATCACCGGAAGTCAATTTTGAAGAACTCTTCTCACAAGCAAAACGCATTAAAAAAGAGACGAAGCTGAAAGCCGTTCAGTGGGTAAACCATCTTCATAGCTGGATGAAAGATATTTAAACCAGCAAAAGATTCGATTGCGCCAGTCTTATTGATTTGTCATAGCTTCACTTCTTGCTTTTTACCTGCGAAAAACGGTCAATTCAAACATATTAATATTTCGTCAAGCGCATAAACATACAAGTTCCGCGATGTTTCTCTTTCAAAAAAACACAACAAACGAACGCAATGCATTATGAAATACGAAATGTTTCCTCTCACGAAATGACATCGTTTAAAACAAGCGCCGGAAGAATCAGCACAATCTGTAGACAGGGTTCAGATCGTTAGAAAGGGGGCATTCAGGAGGGTCGGGCGAAATGGTTTTTGACAAACGCCAGAAGAAAGCACACATTTGCCGGAGAAGAA
>OGXI01001767.1_pt1 | contig 17330 bp, 18 predicted proteins | sample 1576221 | NCBI WGS metagenome assembly OGXI01 (sample SAMEA3541523, study PRJEB24748) | human gut metagenome | biome: human gut; feature: human-associated habitat; material: faeces | place: China | collected 2012
GAACTGTACGATTCCTATTGCATAAAAGCCCCAGGCAACAGTACTTTCCAGGCAGATGATACCACGGTAATTGAAGGGCTTGTTGTTATAATCCCACCAGAGTTCTCCGAGGAAACGGATCATACCGATTCCCACCAGATATTCAAAAGTGGTGGCCAGAATGGCTCCAAGAAAATACAGCTTTACCAGTTTCCCGCGCAGGGGACTTAAAATCAGATATCCCAGCACTCCGCCGAAACCGTAGATCGGGCAAAAAGGGCCTTTGCCAAAGCCACGGTTGGTCAGCTTGTGATTGCAAAAAGACATATAGGTAGATTCCAATGCCCAGCCAAGAATACTGTACAATACAAACGCTGCTAACAGATGATAGATATCTGTTCCCAGTATTTCATAATTCCACATTTTGTTTCCCTCATAAGTACAAAGTCCCCGGTGATTACGCCGAGGACTGTTGTCTTGCATTAGTTATATTTACGTTTTCTTGCTGCTTCAGACTTCTTCTTACGTTTTACGCTAGGCTTCTCGTAATGCTCTCTCTTACGAATCTCCTGCTGGATACCAGCCTTAGCGCAGCTTCTCTTGAAACGACGTAAAGCGCTATCTAAAGTCTCGTTCTCTTTTACGATTACGTTTGACATCTTACACCCGACCTCCCTTCAGTCCCTTCAAGTAACATGACTGACTGGGTTATTCTAATGCGCAGTTGTTCTACACACATTTGATATTATAGCATAAAAAATACATTCGTCAACTACTTTTTTAATTTTTTATTATATTATAGTCTCCGTAGCCCGCATGAAAATAAGGACAAGCAGACCCGCGCGTGCTTTCTTTCGCACGATTCGCTTGCGGACGCTTAACTGTAACGGTACATAAGCGAGGAAAATACCCTCGCAATGCGTCCCTTGGGACGCTATGGTACCGACGGTTGCTTAGAGTCTGCTTGTCCTTATTCTTGTGCAAGCTACTGGATCTTCAAAATCTTATTTAAAAAACTTATCGTAGATACCAAACAGGAAGATGAAGATCACGATCAGGGGCAGTCCATAGGTCAGATAACCGCGCATCCAGTCGTGGACTTTTAAGCCTTTGCCGGTATTTACTTCTGTCTTATAGTTCTCCCATCCCCAGCCGTATCTGGTCACACAGAACAACAGATATACCAGAGATCCTAACGGCAGGAACAGATTACTTACCAGGAAATCTTCGAAATCCAGTACTGCTCCGCCGAAGATGGAGAAGCCGTCCCAGCTCCACACATTATACCCCAGTACGCAGGGCACGGACAATGCAATGATCAGGAACAGGTTCACCAGGGAAGATTTCTTACGGCTGGCACCGGTCAGTTCCATACCACAGCAGATGATATTTTCAAATACCGCCAGTACTGTAGACAGAGCTGCGAACGCCATGAACAGGAAGAACAGGCTTCCCCACAGGCGGCCGTAAGGCATATTTGCGAAAATATTCGGCAAAGTAATAAAGATCAGGCTGGGCCCGGAAGTCTGATCCACCCCATAGGTAAAACAGGCGGGGAAAATGATCAGTCCTGCGGTAATTGCCACGAAAGTATCCAGTACCACAACTCTGACGGACTCACCCATCAGGGAATGATCCTTGCCGATGTAGCTTCCGAAGATCGCCATGGCACCAATGCCAAGACTTAAGGTAAAGAATGCCTGATTCATGGCACCTACCAGTGTAGATACCACACCAACCTCCTGCATGCGTCCAAAATCAGGTACCAGATAGAACTTCAGACCTTCCTTTGCTCCCGCCATGAAGAAGCTGTTGATGGCAAGTACTACCATGATGGCAAGCAGTGCGATCATCATGACTTTCGTCACACGCTCCAGACCGTTCTGCAGGCCACCGGCACATATGACGACACCGATGACTACCACCAGTACCATCCAGAACATCATGACCCCTGGATCTGCCAGCATCCGGGTAAACTGATCCGCTACCGCATCTGCGGAAAGACCGGAAAGTTTACCGGTAGCCGTCATATAAAAATAGTGTAACATCCAGCCTGCTACGGTAGTATAGAACATCATTAACAGATAACAGCCTGCCAGCGTGAAATACCCGTGGATATGCCACTTCTGTCCCGGCTTCTCCAGTGCCTGGTAAGCCTTTACGGGACTTTTCTTACTTGCTCTTCCCACAGCGAACTCCATGGTCATAATCGGCAGACCAAGGAGCACCAGGAAGATCAGATAAAACAATACAAATGCGCCACCGCCGCCCTGGCCGGCCATGTACGGGAACTTCCATACATTGCCGATACCAATGGCACAGCCGGCAGACAACAGTATAAAGCCTAAACGGGATTTCAGATTCTCTCGTTCCATTATGCGAGCTGACCCTCCAGTACTTTGGACGCTTCCGCGATCGCTGCGGGAATGCCTGCGGGATTCTTACCGCCGGCCTGCGCCATGTTCGGACGTCCGCCGCCGCCACCGCCAACCAGTGCAGCAATTCCCTTGATCAGGTTGCCTGCATGGGCACCGGCCTTTACAGCACCGTCTGTTGCCATGGCGATCATATTGACCTTGCCATCCTGTGCAGAGAGCAGTACGACAACGCCTTCACCAAGCTTATCCTTGAGTTGGTCACCCAGGTCTCGCAAGCCATTCATATCCACACCGTCTACGCTGGTTGCCAGAAGCTTTGTTCCCTTGACTTCCACTGCCTGATCCATGACATTGCCCAGTGCGGACTGTGCCATCTTGGCTTTCAGGGATTCGTTCTCAGCATTCAGAGCCTTCAGTTCTGCCTGCATATGCTGGATCTTCTCGGTCAGGGCTGCCGGAGCTGCCTTTGCGGCTGCGGCTGCCTTATTGAAGTTCTCTTCCATAGCCTGATAGTATGCCATCACGTTGGCACCGGTCAGTGCTTCGATTCTTCTGACGCCGGCAGCGACACCGCTCTCGGACAGGATCTTGAAGTAACCGATCTCACCGGTATGCTTTACATGAGTACCACCACACAGTTCCTTCGAGAAGTCTCCCATGGATACCACGCGGACAGTATCGCCGTATTTTTCTCCGAACAGAGCCATAGCTCCGCTCTTCTTCGCATCCTCGATGCTCATGATATCAGTAACAACTGCAATATCCTCTGCGATCTTCTCGTTGACCAGAGCCTCTACTTTAGCGATCTCTTCTGCAGTCATAGCCTGTCCGTGGCTGAAGTCAAAACGGGTTCTTGCGCCGTCCTGGTAAGAACCCTGCTGTTCTACATGATCACCCAGTACGATCTGCAGTGCCTTCTGTAACAGATGGGTTGCGGAATGGTTCTTACATACGCTCTTTCTGTTGTCGGTATCCACTGCCAGCTCTGCCTTGTCTCCCACAGTAACTGTTCCGGATACGACCTTACCCACATGTCCGATGCGTCCGCCTGCGATCTTCACGGTCTCAGTCACTTCAAAAGTACCGTTTTCGGTGCGGATCACACCAAAGTCACCCTTCTGTCCGCCCATGGTAGCATAGAACGGAGTCACATCGGTGATCAGTGTACCGGTCTCACCTATCTTTAAGGTGTTTACCAGTTCAGTCTCGGTGGCCAGTGCTACTACTTTTCCTTCTGCGGTCAGCGCATCATAACCTACAAATTCGCTGATGATCTTGTCATCCAGTCCATCGAATACACCTGCTGCGGTGGTAATCTTCTGGGAGAAGTTCTGTCCTTCTCTTGCCTTCTGCTTCTGCTCTTCCATGGCAGCGGCAAAGCCTTCCTCATCTACGGTCAGATTCTCTTCCTGTGCCAGCTCTACAGTCAGCTCCAGAGGGAATCCAAAGGTATCATATAAGTAGAATGCGGACTTGCCGTCGATCTCCTTTTTACCTTCACTTCTCTTCTGCTCCAGAATCTTCTGCAACTCCTTCATGCCGTTCTCCAGAGTGCTCTCGAAACGTGCGATCTCCTTCTGCAGTTCGCTCAGAATGAACTCTCTGTTCTTTTTCATCAGAGGATAACTTTCTGCATAGATCTCATCAATGTACATGGCAGCAATGTGCAGCAGCTGCTCTGTAGTCATATTCAGGGTACGTCCGTGTCTTACCGCACGACGGATCAGACGACGGAGAATATAACCGGCACCGGTATTGGAAGGAAGCAGCTTTGCTTCGTCACCGATCAGCATTACACTGGTACGCAGATGGTCTGCCAGAATACGCATGGATCTGGTCAGCTTTTCATCCGCATTGTATTTCACACCGGAAGCCTCTTCAATGTAAGCGATCACCGGGGCAAACAGGTCTGTCTGGTATACATCTCTGGTACCGTTTAAAAAGGCCAGAATACGCTCCAGGCCCCAACCGGTATCCACGTTCTTCTGCTTTAAGGGGGTCAGATGACCGTCATGATGCTTCTCATACTGCATAAATACATCATTACCCAGCTCCGTGTATTTACCGCAGTCACAGCCGGGTCCGCAGTTCGGTCCGCAGTCCGGTCTGTCTGCAATATAGAACATCTCACTGTCGGGACCGCAGGGGCCGTATTCCAGTCCCCACCAGTTGTCATCGGCAGGCAGATAATATACATTCTCCTTCTTGAAACCGGAAGCGATACGGTAATGTGCGCCTTCCTCATCTCTGGGTGCATTCTCGTCACCGGCAAATACAGTAGCAGCCAGATGGTCGGCATCAAATCCGAATACCTGTGTCAGTAGTTCGAAACTCCACTGGCAACGCTCTTTCTTGAAATAATCTCCCAGGCTCCAGCTTCCCATCATCTCGAAGAAAGTCACATGGCTCTTGTCACCTACGGAATCGATATCGTTGGTACGAACGCAGCCCTGCACATTGCAGAGTCTGGTACCCAGAGGATGCTTCTGCCCCAGCAGATAAGGCATCAGAGGCTGCATGCCCGCTACGTTGAACATAACACCGGTGGATCCGTCAGATACCAGGGATACTGCTCCCACATCCACATGGCCACGGTCTATATAAAATTGTTTCCAAGCTTTTCTCAGCTCATCAGAAGTGAATTGTCTCATTCTCTCGGTCTCCTTGTCTAAAAATTACACCTTTCGGAAAATAAACCTACATTTCTACATTATAATGTTATCGTTTCGCCGCGTCAAGGATAAAACATCACTCATCCTCGTCTTCCAGGATCTCGTTCAATGCCTCTCTGGCCTCCTCGATCTCCTCTTTTTTGCCCTTTTTCAATGCAGCCTCGAAAACAGTGATATAACGATCCAGTTCTTTTCTCCGGTCTCCCAGTGCTTCCTCATACATCCGCTCCGCTCTGAGAAGCACCAGACGGTTCTCCTCCAGGTCTCTGGGCTGGATCTTCAGGTAGGACAATTCTTCCATTCGCTTCTGGATCTCATCATCCGTCATCTGGTTGTCCTGTCCCTTGATGATCATTTTCTGGGTCAGTCCGGTGGATACCACCTTGACTTCCACTTCCAGCAGGGAATTGATGTCATAGGTGTAAGTCACATCCACGGCTTCACTGCCCCTGGGCCCTTTGGGAACATCAATGTTCAGTTCTCCCAGAAACAGATTATTTCTGGCGAAACGGCTCTCTCCCTGCAGTACCCGGACGCGCACCTTGTCCTGATTGTCTCTGACAGTGTACAACCGCTCCGTATGACTGGCGGGGATCACAGTGTTGCGCTCAATGATGGGACAGAAACGGCCGTCTTCAAATTTGCCTTCCTCGTATTCCACCACGACTTCCGTTCCCAATGTAAAGGAGCATACATCCGTCAGAACGACTTCCTTTACCTCCGCCCGGCGTTCCTTCATGGCCGCCTGGATCGCCGCGCCCAGTGCCACGGCTTCGTCCGGGTTCAGTCTTGTATCCGGGAATTTGCGGAACAGCCTGATCAGGAAATCCCTGACCACCGACAGTCTGGTGGCTCCGCCGATCAGCAATACCTCATCGATGTCCGACAGCTTCAGTCCTGCATCCGCCAGACTCTTCTTCACCGGTTCCCTGATCTTCATTAGCAGTTCTTCGCACTCTTCCTCATATTCTTTTAAGGTGATCTCTGCCGTTTTGTTCTCTTCACCCAGCATAAGTTCCATGGTCACCGCAGTCTGATCACTGATTCCCCGCTTGGCTTCTTCTGCCTTTTTATAGAGACGCACCTGTTCTTTCTCCGACAGATCCTTATAATGCAGTCCTGTCTTTTGCAGAAAAAGTTTCGACATCACTTCCGTGAAATCTTCACCGCCAAGATAATTGTCTCCGGCTACCGCCCGCACCTCCAGAATATTGTGATACAACTCCAGAATGGAGACATCAAAAGTTCCGCCGCCCAGGTCAAATACCAGAAATCTGGTGTCTTTTTCTTTTTCGTACAGGCCGTAGGCCACCGCCGCTGCGGTAGGCTCCGAGATCATACGCTCCACCTTCAGCCCGGCCAGTTCTCCGGCCCGCTTGGTGGCTTTTCTTCTCTTGTCGTCAAAATAGGCCGGTACACTGATCACGGCCTCTGTAACTTCTTCCCCCAGATAGGCTTCCGCATCTTCTTTCAAATAACGCAGGATCATGCTGGACAATTCTTCTGGGCGGAACTTTTTGCCGGACATGTCATAAGTGCGATCCGTTCCCATGCTGCGCTTAAATGCCTGCGCCACACTGTCGGGATAGAGGTTTCTGCGTTCCTGTGCCGTCTCCCCCACATAGACATTGCCGTTCTCATCCACGCTGACCACAGAGGGGGTCAGATGTTTTCCCAGACGGTTGGGGATGATCACAGGTCCTTCCTCCGTAAATACTGCCACCAGACTGTTGGTGGTTCCCAAATCGATTCCGACTATCATATGTTTTCTTCTCTCTTCATTTTAATTTTTTACTTCTTCCCGAACAGCCTCTGCCAGAATCCCCGTTTCTCCGGCTGCGGCTTTTCCTTGTGAAAAGCGGCTACAGCAGGATCCGTATCCTTCGTCACCTGTTCCGAATGATACCGGTGCCAGATGGCCTGCAATCCCATTCCGGGATGTTCCTGCATCTGCTCTTTCAGCCGCTCCAGTGCTTCTTTCTCCCGGCCCTTTTTCACTCTGTACAGAGTTCCTTTAAATCCAGATCTCTGCTCTGTGATCCTCCTGCAGATGCGCAGCCCGCCAGCAAAAACAAAGGTAATAAAAAGATTGTCTGTCTTATCTTCATAAACTTCCCCCCTTCTGTTTCCTGATTTTTTAATTAATACTGAATATTCTATCGTTTCTTTATTTTTTCTGTAAATTTATGGTATCATACTTTATTCTGCTGCGCAATACTTTTATCATGTTTCTATTTGCATCAAAGGAATGGCCGCCTCATGATATGCATAGAAAAAGACCGGTAACCCGATCTTTTTCCATACACCTTTTATCCAATTACACTCGTGCCAAATGGCATAAACGAAAGCCTTGCCATCTTGAAAAACTGCCGTCCAAACGGAATTCCAACAATCGTAATACACCAGATGCATCCTGCAAAAATCCATGCAAGTCCGCCGAACATGCCTCCAAATATAAACCACAGAATATTTCCCAAAGTTCTCATATCCGCATCTCCCCTGACGCCATTCCAGACACTGCCAGCTATCCATTATTTTGTGAACAGTTTGCCGCATCGATCGCCAGCACCAGTAATAATGCCGGAATTTCATTGCTCGGATTATCATATTCGATGACATACATGTCACCCCAGCTCAGAAGTTTTTTATGTACGTGGACGACTGCACTGCAGGCTTCATATACATCGTAATCCCATCCCATGAAGTCACCTTCTGCACGCCATCCCATGAAATCTACATCGTATTTGGGGCGGAACAGTGCAAAACGTTTTTCGATATGTCCCATTAACTGCCCGTTCCATTCAATTTCGAAAGTCGGAAGAAAGCAAAATAATTTCTGTTTGATAAACCCAATTTCATTATGCGCCGCATCGTACACATGCAGACGGTGTCCCAGCGAGATAAATTCATTTTTCACAAAATACTTTTGGTTCCCCTGCTCGTCATAGATATCATACGTGTCTGACCAGGAAAATACACGTTGTTTGATTAGTAACTGCATATCTGCTCCCCTTTTCATTTTTCTATCAGACAATCAACTTTTTTATGGAAAATTTTTCCTTTTCCCCTTAATTTTCGACCGCGATTTTGACCCCATTTTTTTCGGTCTGAAACAGTCTATAGCAAAACCTCCATATATCGCAGCACCTTGGGCTTCACACGAAGCTGATCTGCGTACTGCATCAGTCTGTGAATGTTCTTATCCTTGGATGCTGCATAGCGTTTCATAGCTTCTCCGACAATCTGTATATCACTGCCGCTGCCGCGCAGGATGTCACACAGCGTCCGTTCCAAATTGTAAACACGAATTGGATTGCCGGATGGGGATTTCATTTCAATTCTGCCAAGTTCATAGTTCTCCGGCACAACGCGCTTGACAATTAGATTTTCCCGTTTCAAGGATGAAGCATTGTAGCCTTTGGGAAAGGTCATCGTATATTTTGCCGGGGTACGATCCGAATAGCCCCGCAGATACAAAGCAGTATCGTGCGAATAAATTCCGCGCCCATACTTTCGCTGTAAAAGGTAGAAATCATCCTCCCATACGTCGCTCCACACATACAGGCCACGCCCGAAGCGGTATATCTCGCCGCTCTTGACAAGCTTCTGTAAAACGCTGCGGTGCAGTCCGGCTTCTGTTACTTGCGCTGCGGTAATCGTACCGTCCTCTGACGCTTCTCGCAGTTCTTCGATTTTCTCCTTAACATTCATGTTTCTCACCCCTCTTTGACAATCACACATTATATTATATTGAAATAATGTGTGATTGTCAACTGTAAAGCGACGAACACACATTAAATTACGTAAAAATAATGTGTGATTGTCAGATATCAGGGAATTTCTAACATGTACTTAAGTAAAAAACAAAGAACGGCATAGCCGTTAAGCTATATCGTTCCTTGTTTCCATATTTTTTAAATTACCACCGCATTACTGGCGTTTTTTCTGCGGACGGTTTCTTCCAGCACACCGAAAAATCCTGCCACCAGCGCCATTAAAATGCCGGTCAAGGTCGCATCTCCTGTTTCTAGGCTTCCGGCTTTGGTGATAGTCGTACATTTTTCATTGTCATTCACAATGTTTCCAGTTCTTACGATTAGGACCGTAGTTCTTATGAAGCGGTTATGGCATAATCAATATATAGAAGCAAATGCAATTGATAAGTTACGGAATATATTGGGCTACAATGCGAAAGGTATCATGACGCATTATTCGGATGATAATGTGTTTTAAAGCCTGTATAAATCGGCACATGCATAGAACATAATGAAACAGCCTCACCCCTGAAAGTCCCGGTAGTGAGGCTGTATTCTTTTCCTTAATCTTTTTCTGTTAATTTCACCCGTTCTCCATTTGTCAGTTCTGATGTGCTTACGACCATCGGTTCGTCTACTTCTGATAAAAGTACCACGAAATCTGAATTTCTATTTGGAAAACATGTCACAGCTTTTTCTTCCAGAATATTTTCATACCCCCAGGCTCCCTTCTGACGCTTAATATAATAGACACACGTTTTTCCAAAGTCTCCTTCATGAATCGCCTGCCGTGTGATCACTTTTGGAAAAACATCTTCAGAAGTGATTTCGATTTTTCCCTCAACGTTTTCACCAATCGAATGTTTTTCATACAGATCTACCGTAAGCTCATACAAATCATCCTTTCGAATGACAGAACACACTTTTCCAACCAGAAGATCTCTGCCCTCCTGCAGCAAAGATTCCGGAACGTTATCATACACGCTGATATAGCCAATTGCCTGATCAGCTGCGCTTACTTCCAAATCAACTGGAAATTCATACTCAATGCTGCCTTCCTGTGCCTCCTCTGTCCAGACGGAAGGAAGCGTTTTGTTCTCTTCTTTGACCGACCAAAACGTTGCGGCAGTTAAAAACAGAAACCACAGAGCGATTAACCCTATACTTATTTTTTTGAACTTCATCGTACTTTCTTCCCCTCTACGCTTTCACACCGGACATACTGATTCCCTGTATCAAATAGTCCTGTCCCATTAAGAATATCAATAAAACTGGTACTGCGTAAAAAACGGACGCTGCATAAAAGATATCCGGCTGTTCCTCTAAAATCTGGCAAAGATACACGGATAACGGCTGCTGATATGGCTCTCTCAAAAAAATGACCGCCTGGTCTACAATATTCCAATTGTCAATAAAAATCAAGATTAATGCAGCAGCAATGGCTGAACTCAAATTAGGCTTTACAATGGAACGATAAATTCTGTATTCGCTGGCTCCGTCCAGTCTGGCTGCTTCTAACGTTTCCTGCGGAAAATCCTGTATCTGCTGACGAATCAGAAATACCCCCAATGGCTGAAACATTGCCGGAAGAATAATTGCCAAGGACGAATTTTGAATGCCCAGCCAATTCGCCACTAAATAATTTGGCACTAAAGTCAGCTGCAGCGGCATAAGCATGACAATCATGTAAAGATAGAACAAAATCTCCTTGTATTTCCACCTGCATTGCCAAAAGCCGTATGCGGCAAGCGGTGCAAGCAAAAGCTGTCCAATCAAAACCGGAATAGTAATAATCAGGGAATTCCACATCATCCGCAAATACAAAGGTCTCTTAAAGAGCAATATAAGATACTCTTCTGGAACTTGTACCGACTTTCCAGCCACAAACAACAACGGAATGACTGCCAAAATGACAGCTCCCATGCAGATCAGCTTTTCGAAAAAATTCGAATATCTCTTTTTCATAAAATCACCCACAAAAGATCTTTACAAATAATCCAGATTCTTCCTCTGGACCCGATAAATGATGCCCAGAAAGATTCCCAGTATGAGAAACATACACCATGCTGCAGCAGACAATTTCTGCATATTAAGTGACAAAAACTGGTTATTCATATAGTGCTGCAGCATATAAACATACGGTGATGGATAGGCCCCATACAGCATATAGATCTCTTTAAAAACCTTAAAAGAATTCACGATCGACATCAACAGCACAACTAACGTCGTTGGTTTTAATAAGATCCATGTAATATATTGGAATTCCTGCCGCCCTGTAGCTCCATCCAGCTGGCACTGCTCATGATAGATCTGCGGAATCCAGTTTATCCCGGACCAGAAAAGGACAATCGAAAAACTGATATTTTTCCACAGATACATCAGGATAATAATCAAAATGGCCCATCTGGAATTCTCAATATCGAACATGTTTTTTCCAAAAAGCTGTAAAAACCCATCCAGAAAACCATTTCTCTCAAACAAATATTTCCAGAAAGCAATCACCGTTCCAGATGGAACGATTAATGGGATCAGGAGCAGGATAAGAAGAATTCGACCTCTCCTCTGCTTTTTCAAAACCAGTACCAGAAGCAAAGCAATCGCCATTCCCAGCGGTATTGCAATCCCGCAAAAAATTCCGGTATTACGGAGTGCTGAAAGGAATAACTCATTTTCGAATAACAGTTTAAAGTTTTTAAGACCCACCCATTCCTTGTTCATCATGTTGTCAATCACTGCAAAATACAAGGACAGAAGAAACGGCACGATGTAAAAAGCCATGATCCCGATAAAACTTGGAAGGATAAAACACATATAAATAAAATTTCGTTTTTTCATTTCATATACCTGATTCCATGGATTAAGGACAGCTTCTACTCATTAACATAAAGCTCTGCTCTTTGCTGAAAAAGCTTCGCACATTCCTCTGGGGTGATTTTCTGCTCCATACATTCGTTTCGAATTTCAGTCAAAATACTGTCTAACTGTAAATCCCGAAAAGCTTTTGCAGAAACTTTTTCATTGTATGCTTCCCATTTTTCTGCTGTGTCGTCATCATTTTCCAATTGATACGCAACAAGCTGCCGTGTGTTTTCTTTGTTCAGCATACTGCCATAGGTAAAGAAATTTCTGTAGTAAGAATCACTGTTTGCATCTTCGAACTCAAATTGTTTCTGACCAATGCAGAATTTGATAAATTCCCATGCAAGCGCTTTATCTTTGCAGCCTGAACTCATGGAAAAGTCCTCACCAATTCTCAAGAAAGGAATTTTTCCATCCGTTGATTTCAACAGGATCGGTTTTGTTGCCGTATCGGTTTCTTCAAACATTCCGCTCGGAGAACCTTCGAGTAAATTTGTAAATGTATTCAGCAGGACACTCTTTCCGGAAAAGCTTTTAATATCCGTAAATGCATGGGTCGCATAGGATGGTTGATATTGATACAGTTCCTGCATTTTTCTCAGAAAATCCACATAATTTTCTGAATCAAAATTTACTTCTTCCTTCTTCAAATAAGCTCTGTCCTCTGTCATCGGCAGAAACACGTAAATATTGTTTTGTACATCAATCGTAAAATCATCATCTGCAATTGGCTTGGCCTGCTGATATAACTCATATAAATCATTGATATCCATTTCGTCCGGGACTTCATAATTCAGTTCATCCGTTATGTTTCTATTCAACCGAAGCATAACATAATAAAAACCTTCCGGAATTTGATACAGTTTTCCATCGACTTCTGCTGCTCGCAGGATATTATCGTAATAATCATCTCTGTTAAAATTAGGATCTGCATCAATATACTGATTTAAGTCCTCGAAATAGCCGCTGCCTTTCGTCTTAATTTCCGATGGTAAATACGTTGCATCATAAATATCCGCCCGTTGATCCGATGCAAGTTCTGTAAGCAAGGTATTTAAGCCTTCATTATACTGTTCATCCGTAACATCATTGTCAAAAACAACCTTTGTTTCAATTTTTACGCCTGGATGCTCCTTCATAAATAAATCAATCATATGCTGGGTCTGCGGCTCAATAAATAAGGTTCCATATGTAAGCGTTCCTTCCAAATCAGCTCCCTCTTCATAGACAGAAATATCATTTCTCACATCTTTTTCATCTTGGGACCCACTTTGTGTGCTTCCACAGGCGCCAATCGCTGCTGCACATAGCATTCCAATTACCACGCAGGATACCTTTTTACCATATTTTCCGAGTTTTTTCATAGGCACTTTTCCTTTCAATTTTTCTCACCGCTTATATTTCTATATTTTATTATATACCCTCCGTTTCATTTGACAATATGCTTATTTTTACTATATTTTCAGAATTATTTTTATTAGTTTTGCACATAAAAATGCCCTGACACTTTTTCCTTTTTGAAAAATAGCATCCGGGCATATCTCCTAATATTATCAAATCACTTTATTTCACTCTCTGATAATTTTATCTTCTAAACTCTTTTCCTTCTTTCTCCTGTATCATCCCTAACATTTTTTTCAAAAGACTGTTCAAATCCCTCAGTATCCGCCTTTTTTTCGCTTCTTTGTCCTTCTGACACGATGATGCGGGTATTTTTTCACTTCGTTGTTTAAATAACGCTCCATGAGAATGATGAATCGCATAAGAACCTCTTCCCAACGCTATCGCCGTCACACCATAATCCTGCGATACGACAATATCGCCTTTATGACAGACACGGATCAGTTCATAATCCACAGCATCTGCTCCATCACCAACCACGACTATTTCGCTATAATCCGATATCAAATATCAAATCATGATTGGTATCGCACAACAGTGTTACCGGAACACAATGCTCTTTTGCAATTTTCTCAACCGTCTCAATTACCGGACAGGCATCTGCATCGACCAATATTTGCATTCTTCTGTTTCTCCTACTTTATGATTACCCAATTCGATTTTCTGTTTGTTCCATTTTGTACCAACACACCATTTTGCTGTAAAGAAACAAATATTCGTGAAACAGTTCTTTTGGACACACCGATCTGTTCCGCATAATACGCCTGGGTTGCAAATGGGTTCTTTTCTATAGCCTGTAACAGTTTTTCTATCTGAACCTGTTCCTTCGTTCGTGATATTTTAACGCCATCAATGCCATTTTTTATATCATTAACGCCATTTTTTGTTTTCTTGGCGTTGATTCTGGCGTTATTTGTATCGTTTTGTCCTCGATAGATATTGATACGCAAGTCAACTTCTCCACCAATAAACTCCGGTTCCTGTAGTCCAGCAGATTTTACCTTGTCTATAATTCTCGGAATCCCGCTTCCCCAATGTTCAATCAGATTCATATACGAAAAGGCATGTGCAAGGGCTTCATTCCTGATTTTGGAATAGCCTTCTTTCATACGCTCCAACGTTTGTCCCATCGGCAATTTCCCCGGCGATGTGATTTCCAGTCGGTTGTCATACACCGCAACCTGTATTGTACCATGATCCAGATAGCTGCGATGCACCACCGCGTTGATAATCAACTCACGAATTGCATCCGGCGGGATTTCATAAATATCCTGACGGTAAATGCCGACAAGCGTAGCTCCCAGATGAATATTTCGCAGAACAAACTGAAATGCTTCCTCTATTTGTTCCCACAAAGGACCCGTATATTCCCTTCGATCAACAAAAACCGCTTTCGTTGTTCCCTTAAACACACCGCACTGAATGGCAACATGAAGCCCTCCACAGCCCGTTAAGATAGCATAAGCGTTAGAAGGGTAGTCTTTTCCATCACGTTCAATCAAAATACCCCATGATCGAAGCTGCTGCTTTCCAACGTCTTTTACCGATGCTTTCTGCTCCTCATTATGGGCATTTTTGACTGCCTGCTCCTTCATCGCTTTACAAAGCGTATCAATTTCTTCTTCTGTAACACTCAGTCCAGTACATAACGCCTGATCAAAATAACGATTGCTTCCCTCAAGCATCAGCTCTTTGATCATATACTCGTCAGCAAGCCGGGTTGTTCCAGCAACACGGACATATACGCCTCTCTCTCGTCCAAGCGCTTTAATGTAATATGGCCGCTGTCTGCCTTCAGAAATTTCTGCCACAATAACCGTCTTGCCATCAACTGTCTGCAGCGTAATATCTGGAATAATTGCCGGTTCACAGCTATCCGAGACGGCATTGGCAATCGCATCCATCTTTTTGAATACATCTTCCTTGTCAAAGCCAACCACTTCTCGGGTTTTATCCGCAATTCCAAAAATAATTTTTCCTCCGGTTCCATTTGCAAAGGCAACCACAGACTTCATATATTTGATGCTCTTTTCCGGCAGGTTCTCTTTGAATTCTACGTTTTTGGATTCTCCTGCAAGAATTTCTTCTATGGTCATAAATACACCTCGCTATCCGTGTTTATTTTAATAAATCAATGCTTAAAGTTCTCTTTATATCTGTTACCTTAACATATAATTCTCATTCAAGCAATGCAGTACTTTTAAAAATCGTAATTCATTTTTTCAAGTCTGTCAATTCTATTATTTTCCTTTTCTCGCGCATGATCAGATTCAATCATAGGGCGAAAAGTACAGAATCTATTAGTCCCTTACCAACTCAAAACATCCTTAAGCATTTGTTTTACCGCTTCAAAAGTTAACCTGCTGGATATTTTTTTATATTGTGAACAGAAATCTTTGTTATACGGAGCCACCGTTTTTAAATAGTGCATATGCACTATTTTCTTACCGAAGATGACGATCTTGATAAGGATGAATTTGAAGAAGGCTTTTACATTGACTTCTTTTAATCTATCGTCTGTTTGCCATGCCCGCCTTTGTGCGGGCTCTTTTTATCAAGAGTTCGACGGAAGTCGAACTTTCCTATTGTACAAAAAAGCAGGCACATCAAGTATCTCTACTTCATGTGCCTGCAGCACTTTGAAACGGTCTCTTTTACGTTCTTAACAGTGCGAATAAAGATAAAGTTTGACAAAATTTCGAATTTTTCCTTTCTTTTTTGACCAAAATTCATGCGGTTTTAAACGGTCTGAAACGGTCTAAAGCGGCATTTTTGCCCTGTTTTTTCCATCAAAAATGTACAAAAAAACCGCTAAAACACTGGATTTTAGCGGTTTTTCAGGTATGGACCTGAGGGGAATCGAACCCCTGTCCGAAAGCCTATTCATTCAGGCATCTCCCATTACAGTCATTCTATTAAAGGTTCCCCCATCGGCACGCCGGATGACAGGCTTGCCGCTTCGGTAGCTTCATAAAATCTTCCATCTCCGCAAAGCTTTGGAAACGAAGTGCTCCGCATCTGTTTGATGCCAGGAGAATAGCCGCGGAAAACTATTCAGCTGACAACGCCGCACTTAGGCAGCGTACGCTACGTAATTATCGTCTGCGTTTAAATTTAGGTTCCAGGTTGATGACGCGGTCCCGGAGTCCACGAATGGCTTCCCAAACTTCAAAACCCCCGTCGAAACCAGTACAAGCCCGTGCTGGTTCTACAGACGCTTTTCTTTGATACGGGGACGCAAACAGATCGTCCCGGTGCAGTGAAAACTCTCTTTCAACTGCCGTATATTGTATTATAGTCTTTCCCCATACTTTTTGTCAAGGATTTTTAATACAGATTTTTAACTTTGAAATCTCTCTCCGCCTCACGTCTCTGATCCTTCTTTGCGATATCCTGCCGTTTATCATACAGTTTTTTACCGCGTGCCAGACCGATCTCGACTTTTACGAGGCTGCCTTTAAAATACACCTGCAGCGGAACGAGCGTGTAGCCTTTTTCCTTGATCTGCGCCTCAAGTTTGCGGATCTCATAGTCGTGCAGCAGCAGTTTCCGGATGCGCAGCGGGTCTTTATTGAATATGTTGCCCTTCTCGTACGGACTGATGTGCATGCCGTATATGAATACCTCATCACGCTCAATGCGGATGAAGGATTCCTTGATGCTGCATTTTCCCATGCGGAGGGATTTTACTTCCGTACCTGCAAGTGCAATTCCCGCCTCATAAGTATCCAGGATAAAATAGTCATGATACGCCTTTTTATTGTTCGCAATCATCTTGCCCTGCGCTTTTGCCTTAGCCATCTTCTCTCTCCTCTTTTCTTTCCTTTACAAGTCTAAAATCAATGGTTCTTGATATCTCATCACAATCGATCATCTTCACACGCACCTTCTGCCCCAGCTTGTAGGTCTTTCTGTGATGGGAACCGATCATCTGATAATGTTCTTCGTCGTAATCATAATGATCGTCCGTCATATTGGTAACATGCACCAGACCTTCTACGGTATTCGGAAGCTCTACATAGATTCCCCACTTCGTGATACCCGAAATAACTCCTTCAAATTCCTGTCCGAAGAAATTCCGCATATACTGTACCTTCTTCAGCTTCAGCGTCTCTCTCTCTGCCTCATCCGCACGGCGCTCTAAGGAGCTCGTCTCCATCGCCACCTCCGGCAGAATTTTTTCATAATGATGCCTCTTTGCATCGTTCATCCTGCCTCGAAGATTATCTTTGATGATCCGGTGGATCTGCAGATCCGGATAGCGCCGGATCGGTGAAGTAAAATGC
>OGXI01001769.1_pt1 | contig 17317 bp, 15 predicted proteins | sample 1576221 | NCBI WGS metagenome assembly OGXI01 (sample SAMEA3541523, study PRJEB24748) | human gut metagenome | biome: human gut; feature: human-associated habitat; material: faeces | place: China | collected 2012
TCGCTTTGGTGCGGTTTTGTTCGCGCGTGAGATCGGAAAGCAGCGCCATAACGGCGGCGGCAATTGCTCCAGCTGCGTGTGCCCAAACCGATTTTTTCCCCATGCTCCATACACGAGCGCCAATCTGTATTGGGAGAAACATTCGTAAAATGGTCGTGATGGTCACGGGCGCCGCAGGCGCGCAGGTTTTCGTCCAGCAGGCTTCCGGGCATCACGGGCATGCGGTTGCACGCGTCCGCGCACGCTACGTCCAGCGCCACAGGGTCAAAGCTGGCGAACATCCCCACGTCCGGAATGATAGCCGTGTCATTTTCACCGTGGCAGTCGCAGTAAGGCGAAACCTGGTTGACGATATTGATATGGAAAGCCGGGCGGCCGTCCACCACAGCCTTGGCGTACTCGGCCATCTTGCAGTTCAGCTCGTCGTTGGCGGAATCGTTGCCGTTGTATACGGCGTCAAAATTGCATGCACCGATGCAGCGGCCGCAGCCCACACATTTGCCGTGGTCGATGCCCGCTTTGCGGTTTTCATCAAAAGCAATGGCTCCGTGCGCGCAGTTTTTCATGCACACGCCGCAGCCCCGGCAAACGCTTTTGTCCACGTCCGGCTTACCCGCGCAATGCATGTCCATCTTTCCTGCGCGCGAACCGCAGCCCATGCCGATATTCTTGATGGCGCCGCCGAAGCCCGTGCTCTCGTGCCCTTTGAAGTGGGACAGCGAAATGAATATATCCGCATCCATCACGGCGCGGCCGATATGGGCCTCCCGGATGTATTCGCCGCCGCGCACGGGCACGTCCACCTCATCCGTCCCCTTCAGGCCGTCTGCAATAATGATCTGGCAGCCGGTGGAAAATGGCGAAAACCCGTTTTCATAAGCCGCTTCGATATGGTCCAGCGCATTTTTGCGGCGCCCCACATACAGCGTGTTGCAGTCTGTCAGAAACGGGCGGCCGCCCAGCTCTTTCACGGCGTCCGCAACGGTCTTTGCAAAATTGGGCCGCAGGTAAGAAAGGTTGCCCGGTTCGCCGAAATGGATTTTGATAGCGGCATATTTATCCTGAAAATCGATCTGTCCGATGCCCGCTTTGAGGATCAGCCGCTTGAGTTTCTGCTGCAGGTTCGTGCCCGGCAGCGCACGCATGTCTGTAAAATATACTTTAGAGGGTCCCATTCCTGTTCTCTCACTTTCTCTGTTCAGTTGTGTGCCGTGCCGCATCTGCGCGGCGCTTTTCTTCCTCTTTTATCTTAGAGCCGCGCGGCAAAAAAAGCAAGAGGAAAGGCGCGTACCGCGCTCCCGTAAAAGTTTTCTCCGTCCGGTAAAAAAGGGGCTTGACAAAGGCCGGAGGAATTGATATTATATTTAAGCGCCATGATTCTTCTTTTGGGCGCATATAAAGGATATGAAGCTGGCAAGCCGATTTCCACGCTGGTGTAGCTCAGCTGGTAGAGCAGCTGATTTGTAATCAGCAGGTCGGGGGTTCGAATCCGTCCACCAGCTCCATTTATTGAATATGGGAGAGTTCCCGAGTGGCCAATGGGGGCAGACTGTAAATCTGTTGCGTCTTCGCTTCGATGGTTCGAATCCATCCTCTCCCACCAAAAAAGTTGCATTTCATTTTTGGAATGTAACTTTTTTATTTTTGCCGTCATCTCACCGGAAAAAGGCGGTATAAACATGGGAGAAATATTAAACAAAGCAATCGTGTACGCAGTAAAGGCTCATAACGGCCAGGTGAGAAAGGGTACGCAGGTCCCCTACATTCTTCATCCCTTGGAGGCTGCGTCTATTGTAGGCACTCTGACAACGGATGAAAAAGTCATAGCAGCCGCTGTTCTGCACGACGTCGTGGAGGATACCGCCGCCACAACAGAATGCATTCAAGAAGCCTTTGGGGAAAGGATCGCCGCTTTGGTCGCTGCAGAAAGCGAAAACAAACGAGAAGATCTGCCTGCCGGATCGACCTGGAAAATCCGTAAGCAGGAAACAATAGATCACTTGAGGGACGCTTCTATAGAAGTAAAAATGTTAACGCTCGGCGATAAGCTTTCCAATATCCGTTCCCTTTACCGGGATCAGCTTGTTTACGGAGAGCGGTTATGGCAAAGATTCAACCAAAAAGATAAACAGGAACACTACTGGTATTACAAACGCATTGCCGAATGCCTCACAGAACTGAAGAATCATTGTGCTTACGCAGAATACGCCGAGCTGGTAGAAAAAACCTTTAAAGAATGATCCCCTGCAATTATTCGCTGTCCCTGAAGCTCTCATAAAAACCAAAGAGCGGGCTGTCCGCCAGTCTCTTTGGGAAGCTGGTTCCGGAAAACACCAATTGAAACGCGCTGTTTCCTTGGGCGGCAGACAAAATGTCCGACACAAATTTTCTGCTTTGGTTGATTTTGCCGCACCGGCTTGGTACAATAACACCAAAAGGGGGCTTTGGCTATGGAAAACGCAGACAACGGCGGCATCGTTTGGAGCGACCGAAAACGCATCGCATTCGGCCTGCCATGGACTTTTACGAAATATACGCTGACAAAAGAAAAGCTGCTCATCCACACCGGCATGCTGAACACGCAGGAGGATGAGGTGCGCCTGTACCGCATTATGGACGTGACGCTGCGCCGCTCGCTGTGGGAGCGTATGTTCGGCCTTGGCACCATCCATTGTTGCTCGGCGGATAAGTCCACGCCGGAGTTCGATATCGCCTGGGTGAAGGACGCGGCACAGGTAAAGGAAACGCTCTCCGACATGGTGGAGGCTGAGCGCATGGCAAAACGCGTGAGCAGCCGCGAATTTATGACGGACGACGAGGACGGTGAAATGCTGTAACGCGCCGTCCCGCAAAAATATCATTCCGGCGCCGCCGGACGGGAAGACCGTCCGGCGGCGCTTTTGTTTTTTAGAACAAATATTTCTGTTTTTCCGGAAAAGGTATTGTTGACTTTTCGTCTCATAAAAGTATAATAAGTTATACAAGTTATATTTTTAAGAATTTTATTAAAGAAAGAGAGGGCTGTTTATGAGCATGAAAATGCCAAAAGGGAAATACATGGCTACTGTCAAGGTAGGCGAAAAAGGGCAGATCGTCATCCCGAAGGGAGCGCGGGAGCTGTTCGGCATTGAGCCAGGAGACACGCTTCTGCTTATGGCGGACGTGAAACAGGGCATCGCCATCGTGCAGAATGACGCATATATGAAATTCGTGGACGCCGTGTTCAGCGTGCAGCAGGAGCCTCCCGTGGCACCGGACGGCGAATTGGAGGCAGAAAAATGAACGTGCTTTCTGTTCGCGGATTATGCAAGCGGTACGGCTCTTTTGCACTGCGGGACGTTTCCTTTGACGTTGCGCCCGGTTCCATCACGGGCTTCATCGGCCGCAACGGCGCTGGAAAAACAACAACGCTGAAATCGCTGTTGGATTTTGTACACCCCGACGCCGGCGAGGCGCTGTTTTTCGGCAGGCCGCTGTCCGCGGATGAATTCGGCGTCAAGCAGGCGGTGGGGTTTGCGTCCGGAGGCTTCGGGTTTTATCCCCTTAAGCGCCTGCGCACTGTAACGGATGTAACGCGCCGCTTTTATCCGAGCTGGGACGAGACGGCTTACCGCCGGTATCTCGCGCTGTTCGCGCTGGATGAAAACAAACGAGTGAAAGAGCTTTCCGAGGGCATGAAGGTAAAGTACGCCCTGGCTCTGGCACTCTCTCACCGGGCGCGGCTTTTGGTGCTGGACGAACCCACCAGCGGGCTGGATCCCGTTTCCCGGGACGAACTGTTGGAGATCTTTCTCCAGCTTGCCCAGGACGAAGGCATCAGCATCCTGTTTTCCACGCATATCACCTCCGACCTGGAAAAATGCGCCGACCACATCGTATACCTGCGGCAGGGCGAGGTGGCGGCAGACGCAGACGCGGACGCGCTGCGCGCCCGGTACCGCACAGCCGCACTGACAGCCGCGCAGCGGGACGCTGCGCCCGAGGGCCTGCTGCTGGGATGCAAACGGGAGCGAGAAGGCTTCAGCGCTCTGCTGCGGGCCGAGGACGCGCCCCGCCTTGGCGCCGATACCGCGCCCGCATCGCTGGAGGATATTATGGTACATCTGGAAAAGGAGGACGGCGGCTTATGAAAAACCTGATGCGCAAGGAGCTTTTGCTGGCCATGCATCCGGCTTCAATGCTGTTCCTGCTGCTTTCCGCAATGCTGCTCATCCCCAACTACCCTTATTATGTCATTTGCTTTTACACCTGCCTGGGCACCTTTTTCATCTGCCTGACGGGGCGGGAGAACCGGGACATCGAGTTCACGGCGCTGCTGCCCGTGCGCAAGACCGATCTTGTGCGGGCGCGCGTTTTTACGGTGATGCTGATGCAGCTGGCACAGCTCGTGATCGCCGTTCCCTTCGCCGTGTTCAGCAGCCGTGTCTCCGCGGAAAACCTTGTGGGCATGGACGCGAACACCGCGTTTTTCGGATTCGCGCTGGTGCTGTACGGCGTGTTCAATCTTGTCTTTTTCCGAAACTACTACCGCGCGCCGGGCAAGGTCGGCAAGGCCTTTGGTTGGGGCTGCGGCGCCCTTACTCTTTGCATGGTGGTATTCGAGGCCTGCGCCCACACCGTCCCCTTTGTGCGGGACCGCCTGGACACGCCGGACCCGGCGTTCCTGGGCGAAAAGCTCACCTTATTGGCCGCTGGCGCCGCACTGTACGTGCTGCTGTCGGCGCTGGCATTGCGGCGCGCCATGCACAGCTTTGCCGCGCTGGACCTGTGAGCCAGCCTCGCGTTTTGCAGTGTAAAACATCAAAAGGCAGGGTCGTAAAGCCCTGCCTCAGCTTGTCGAAAAAGCTTCGCTTTTACGCGCCTCGGCACTGGCCCTGCGGGGCGTCGCGGGGTTATTTTAAATGAAAAAGGGATTCTCCACCCCTTTTTCAAGCTTTTTCCCCGGACGCTTCTTTTATTTCTTTGCCTTTTTCCGTGCCTCCCCCGGCTCAGCGCCGGCCGATATATAGACGGCGCAGCTCCTCCAGGATCTCCGGATGGGAAAAATCCTGATGATGCACCATATTGATGCGCCGCACCATGCCCGGCTTCTCCAGCGGGACGACTGCCAGGCGGCCCGCCTGCTCGTCCTCGCGGCAGGCGCTGTGGGCGATGACGGAAATGCCCAGATCCTGCGCGACAAGCTCCTTGATGGTGGCGACACTGTCCATCTCGATGATGATATTGAAGTCCCGGATATCCGCCCCGCATTCGGACAGATAACTCTCAAACATCGAGCGCGTGCCCGCTCCCTTGGGACGCATGATGAACCGCTCGCCCTGCAGTGCGCCGATGGCGACGCTGGCACGCCGTGCCAGCGGGTGGATGGGCGACACCACAAGGCACAGGTAATCGGTATCCAGCAGCACTTCGGTGTAGCCGGATGCCGGGAACTGCCCGTCCACGATGGCTACGTCCAGCTCGTAGGAGCGCATCATATCATAAAGATTTTTTATGGTGTCCGTAACGATATTGATGTGTACGCCGGGCGTCTGGTTGCAGTATTCGGCCAGCACCTGCGGCACACAGCTTTCGCCCACGGTGTGGGTGATGCCCACCCCGATGTGCGACATGCAGATGCGGCTGTCCTCGATGGCCTGGCGGGCGTTGCGGTATACAGCCAGCGCCCGGCGGGCGTATTTTACCAGAATCTCGCCTTCCGGCGTCAGGCGCAGTTCTTTTTTATCCTTATAAAATATATGAATGCCGAACTCCTGCTCCAGCTGGCGCATATGATGGCTGACAGCGGGCTGTGTGAGCGAAAGCCGCTGTGCCGCCCGTGTGTAACTGCCCGCACTGATGACCTCCAGGAGGGTCTCTATCTTCGCATCAAACATTTTGCTCCCCAATTCATTAAAAAAATTTATATGTACATGAAAAGTCATAATTTGATTTTATCATAGTGTGCGCATATAATCAAGCACACAACAGAAAGAGGTGTGCTTGATGAACATTTTTACCTTGCCGCAGAGCGCGGGCGGCGTATTACTGGGCGTCGCCATTCTGCTGACAGCCGGTTTTTTGATGACGCGCCTGACGCGGCGCCTGCATTTACCCAACGTGACGGGCTATATTCTGGCGGGTATCCTGGTGGGACCGTATGCACTGAACCTGATCCCCGCATGGCTGTCCGGCGGCATGGAATTCGTCACCGATCTCGCGCTCTCCTATATCGCGTTTTCCGCCGGACGGTATTTCCGTATCGCGGATCTGAAGCGTTCCGGCGGAAAGGTGCTGGCTGTCACACTGGCCGAGGCGCTGTGTGCCGCCGTGGCCGTCACGCTGACGATGATCTTCGTATTCCGCCTGTCCGTGCCGTTTGCACTGCTGCTGGGCGCCATCGGCTGCGCCACGGCCCCTGCCTCCACCATCATGACGATCCGGCAGTACCGCGCCAAAGGACCTTTCGTCAACCTGCTTTTGCAGGTGACCGCTTTGGACGACGCGGTGGCCCTGACCGCCTTCAGCGTTTGTACCGCCGTGGTGAACGCGCTGCAGACAGGCCATATACAGTTTGCAGACGTGGCGCTGCCCCTGCTGTGGAATCTGGGGGCGGTGGCGTTGGGGCTGGCGCTGGCCGTGCTGCTGCGTTGGCTTGCCGGGCAGGGGCATTCCCAGGCACACACACTGGTACTCGTCAACGCGGTGCTTTTGTTTTTGAGCGGGCTGTGCTCGACACTGGGCATTTCACCGTTGCTGGCCTGTATGGCACTGGGCGCGGGTTATGTGAACCTGGGCGGCGAAAAGCGTCTGTTCAAGCGGATGGACAAATTCTCTCCGCCGTTCCTGCTGCTGTTCTTCGCGCTTTCCGGCCTGCGTCTCAACATCCCGTCCCTCGCAACGGCGGGCGTTATCGGCGTGGCCTATTTCTTCGTACGCATCGCAGGCAAATACGCGGGGGCCAGCAGCGGTGCGGCGCTGTGCCGCGCCGACCCGTCCATCATCAAATATCTGGGCCTCGCTCTCACGCCTCAGGCCGGCGTTTCCATCGGTCTTGCCGTGCTGGGCCAGCGCATGCTGCCTGCGGCCGAAGGCACGATGCTGGCCACCATCATCCTTTCCTCCGCTGTACTGTATGAGCTGACCGGCCCGGCCTGCGCAAAGCTTGCGCTGCTGCGCAGCGGCGCCATCCCCCGCCCTGCAACCCGGCAGCCCACCCGCGGGCATGGGCGGATGCCGAGCATGCCGGATACGGGCGACACGCAGGAACCGCCCCGCGCGGCGGGATAAAAACGACGCGCCACCGCAAAAAAACACAAAAACCCCTTTGTCATACGCTTCCTTTTATTGTATAGTAGAAGAGTAATCAAGACGTTTGCCTGGGCTCCGCGCAGTTCTGCGCGGCTGGAAAGGAGCGGTTTGCATTGGTGAGTTTTGCATATACCCTGACCGACCCGATGGGCCTGCACATGCGTCCCGCCGGTGTGATGGCAAAGCGGCTGGCCGAAACGCCCTGTTCCGTCGTCATCCGATGCGGCACACGCAGTGCGGACGCGAAGAGCATTCTGAACGTGATGGCTCTGGCGGCCAAATGCGGCGAGACCGTGACCATAGAAGTAAGCGGTGAAGACGAAGAAGCCACCCTGCAGGAGCTGAGGGAATTTTTCACTGCCAACTTCTGAGCGGCGCGACCCAAACGAAAGCAGAGCGCCCCGGCGGCCTTTTCAGGCCGCGCCGGGGCGCTCTGTTCTGTTTTCCGCTTTTCTGCCCGGCGGCGGTCAATCCATTTCCCCGCGCAGCGCACGCAGGCATTCAGCCCCCTCCGGCGTGACGGGAGGCGGCAGCAGAGCCGGGCGGGCCAGAAAATAGCCCTGCACATAATCCACGCCCAACGCAGCCAGAGCCTCCAGCTCGGCACGCGTTTCCACACCCTCTCCTACCAGCGCTATGCCTCGCACATGGGCGTAGGACACCAGATTTTCTACCAGCTGGCGCTTGTCGTCGTCCTGGTCCACGCCGCGCACGATGGCAACATCGATTTTCACATAATCCGGCTGCACAGCCAGCAGCATGGCCTCGCCGTTATAGCCGCTGCCGTAATCGTCCAGCGCCAGCTTTCCGCCGCTGCGCATCAATGCCTGCATTTTTACCGCCTGAAGATCGGCGTCTATGCGCGTGACCTCCGTCAGTTCCAGCACGACGCGGGACAGGTAGCCCCGGTATTCGCGATGAAACCGCGCCGTATCCTCGGGCAGCATGGCCTGGTTGGAAAGGGAGTTGATGAATACGCGGCAGCCCTCCGGGACGTGCCCTGCACGGCAGTGCGCCGCGAATGCGCCCATGGCCGTATGCCAGGTAAGAGTCTCCACCGCGCGCAGTTTGCCCTCCTGCCGCGCCAGTTCCAGCACGGCCAGCGGCGAGGACAGCTCCGGCGTGCGGGGGCGCATCAGCGCTTCGTAAGCAAAAATGCGGCCCGTGCTCACCTCTACGATGGGCTGGAAGTGGTAATCCACCAGCCGCTGCTCCAGCAAACGGTGCAGCACGCCGCGGCTCTGCACCAGATAGGCGTCACGCCGGTATGCCTCGCCGTCGAATTCCGCAAATTCGCCCTTGCCGCTGTTCTTCACCTGGTACATGGCGAAATCCGCATAGCGCACCAGCTCGTCGAACCGGTCGCTGTCCGCCGGATACCAAGCCACGCCGCCGGAAGCCCGCACCGGCTGGCGCACGCCGTCGGGCAGCGTAAGCGAAGCCCGCGTCATACGCTGGCGCAGCAGGGCGATCTGCCCGCGCACTTCTTCCTGTGTGTCATAACCGTGGAACAGCACGAAGAACTCATCGCCGGACATGCGTGCCACAAGGCAGCGTTCCCCGTCGGGGCTGGGAAGGCTCGCGGCCATACAGCGGATATAGGCGTCGCCCATATCGTGGCCGTAGGTATCGTTGATATACTTCAGGTTGTCCAGATCCAGCATCACCAGCGCACCCACGCACGCCGCCTGCGGCCCTCGGGCCAGCAACGCCAGCGCCATACGTTTGAATGCGCGGCGGTTATAAAGCTCGGTGAGCACGTCGTGGTCACGCTCGTATTCCATGCGTTCCAACGACATCCTGTCACTGGTGATGTCCTCGGCCAGGCCCGTCCAGCGGGAACTGCTGCGCAGCAGGCGCATACGCACCCAGCGCACGCCGTCCGGCTCCGGCATGCGGAAAATGTATTCCGTATGCTCGTCGTCGGTTTTTTCCCGTTCCGTCACATAGACGTGCAGGGCATCCATCGCTCTCTCGAAGGACTGTGGGCCGCGCACGGTGCTCGCCAGCTCCGGACGGCCGAATACGTCGAAAAACTGGTCGGTGAGGAACAGCGTGCCGTCCCGGCCGTCCACCTCAAAACCGCCCATGCGCACGCTGGCCATCTCCAGGATCTGGGTGAACTTGCCGCCCGCGCGCAGCACTTCGTCGCTGAGCGTCTCGATGGAGCCCGCCAGTGCGTCCAGCTCTGTGATATCCGTTTTTTGCAGGCGGGCGGGAGCCGCCGGGTCCGTCGCGCGCACTTCGGCCGCCAGCTTGACGATGGGCTGCGAAACCGAACGTACGGTGATCAGGATCGTCACCAGACTGGTGAGAACGATGGATGCCAGCAGCGCCAGCATAATCAGCAGCGTATCGTGCTTGAGCGCAAACAGCGTGCGGCCCGGCACCGCCCCCAGCAGAACCCACTGATCATCTGCAAAAGGCGTGTTCGTATTGTACAGGTTCAGCACGGCGGAGCAGACGTACATCTCCTCGCCGCCGCCCCGCTCCAGCGTGTAAAGGCCTGCGCTCTCCTTTTCCAGATATACGGTGCTGAACCCGGAAGCCGCCAGATAGACAGGACCGCTCACCACCTGCGGCCGGACGGATGCTTCCGGGGCGGCCGCGCCGCGCACGCCCAAGATGTAAGCGCTGCCGTGATCCTCTGAAAGCTCGTCGTAAGGCAGCAACCGCAGCAGGTAGTCCTCGAGGATATCCACACCCAAAACACCGTACACCGTTCCGTCGGGCGCGATGAGCGGAACCGAATAAGAGATCAGACGGATGTTATCGCCGCTCAGCGTGTGCGGCGCAGCCCAATAGCCCGCATTTTCCCAGCCAAGGGACGGGTCCTCCACCGCCGCGTTGTAGGGTCTTATCAGGCAGGCATCGGCCCGCGCGGTGTCCCCCTCCAGCACGAACATCGGCTTCCAGTTGCTGTCCATGGCGATGCCGAGACCGCGCACCAGTTCCAGCGGCGCGCGCTCCAGCAGCAGATCGCCGTTGCCGGCGCTGGTGTGGGCGGAGGGGTCTCTGTCGCGCAGGTAAAGCCCGGGCAATTGCAGGCTCTCGCTCAGTTCCTGCGGGAACGTCTGCGTGTTCAGTACGACAAAAGCCCCCGTCACGCTGTTTGTACGCATCAGAGAGACGAGTTCCGGCGCTGCCTGTTCCAGAAACGCGTTGTACTGGGCGGGGTCCGACGCCAGCTCTCCAGGCGTGACGGAGCCGTCCTGCACAAGGCCCTCGTACAGCTCGCCCAATACCTCCTGCGTCAGGCTGAGGTTGGACCAGCGGCGCACCATATCGTCTTCCAAATAGCCCGCCCGGCTCTGTACGCGCTGGTCCAGCACCGCGTATGCATTTTCGTCCATGCGTTCCAGCAGGCCTGAAAAATAAACTCCACCGATGAGCACGGCCACCTGGACCGTCAGCAGCAAGCATATGGGCACGAGCAGGCGGCGGCGGATCGACCGCCCATGCCTGCGCCTTTTTTCCCCATTCATCCGCTGTCCCGCCTTTCCAGCCATTATCTGTCTGTCAGCCCGCGATGCACATCTCCAGCGCCGTGCGCGTCTCCTCATACCACGCCTCGAAATTTTCATCCGTTACAAACTGCGCGGCCGCCTCTTCGTGCGGCATGCCCTCCGCCGTCAGCGCAAGGAACGCCTCGCGGTCCGCCCGTGCCTTTTCCACCATGGAATCGTTGAGGATGGCACGTGCCGCAGTGCCGTTCCTGAATGCTTTTGTAGTGTACATCTGGTTCTCGCCCGTCATGCCGATAGCGTTCGTGATGATGGCGCGCATTTTGGAACTGGCGCCTGCCGCGTCCATCGCCTGTTCCACAAACGTCATTTCATTGGCTTCTTTTTTCACCGGCACATAGCCGGAACCCAGCGAAAATTCCAGATTTCGCCCGGCTTCTGTGAACCACTTGAGAAATTCCACCGAAGCCTCAACTTCCTGCGGAGCGGCATTCGTCACAACAAGGCCCGCGCCCTGTTGCACGGCAAAATCTTCCCCGCCCTCGAATTTAGGGCATGGGTAGGCGCGCATCTCGATGGGATAACTCTCGGTATCGCTGAGGATGCATTCATCCGGGAAATAGGCAGCGCCCGAGGAGGATCCGACGCAGGCGATGATATTGCCCATTTTGATGTCGTCGCTGCGAAAGCGCCCGGACGCGCCGAACCAGCCGTTGATGAACGGCACATAGTAATTGTCCCACAGGCGGCGGACCACATCTTTATCGAAATCCAGCACCGGTGCGCCGTCCTCCACACGCAGAAGCTCCACGCCCAGTTGGCGCGCACCGATGATCATGTAATTGGCAAACGCGTCGCGGCCAAAAAACGCCTTTCCGTCGTCCGAAATATCCGGCGTTTGAGCGTCCGTCCACTCATAATATTGGCGCGCCGTCTCGGTAATGCCCTCCACAGTGGCAAAGGCGCTGTCATCCGCGCCCGTGGCAGCGGCGAATTTTTCCCAATCCGTCGCATTCAGCATCAGCAGCTCCACGGATTTTGCGATGGGGAATATCTTCAGCGTTCCCTCGCCCGAAAACGCGCCTTCCTCCAGATAGCCCGGCACATATTCAGCCAGCTCCTCGTCCGTCAGGTAGGGACGCAGGTCCGCCACAAGGCCAAGCCGGTCCACCGCATAGGCAGTGTCGGCGTAGGCGGCAAAAATATTGGGCACCTCCGGCGCGCCCACCTCCCGGTTGGCCGCAGCCAGCACGCTGGTCTCCAGATCCGTCACGGTGGCCTGGCTGGACTGCTGTACCGCGATGCCCTTTTCCCGGCCCACAGTCTCGTTGAATTCATTGACAAGATCCGCAAACGCCTGCTGCTGCGGGCCGTTGTAATAGTGCCAGACCGTCACGGTGACGGGGTTTTCCGGGCTGAACGCAGCGGAGCCGGACGCACCGGAGGCACACCCTGTTAAAAACAGCGCCGCCGCAAGGCACAGCGCCGCGATGCGTTTTGCATGCTTCATAAAAACTTCCTTTCCCGCACGCCGCGTCCGCCGCCGGCTGCGCGCAGCACGGGCCCGTCCCGCCGCTGCCTTCGTATATTCAATTATTCTACCATATGCGACACAAATAAACTACATCTATTTCCGTACGCTCATGCGAAAAAGAAATAAACCCGTGCAAAACCTGTACAATCGGGCCTTTGCGGTGTATAATATAGTGGATTCCATCGCGCGGAGGCCCCGCGCGTGCAGTAAAGGAGTGATCGGTTTTGATCAAGTTCTACAACCCCCTTGGCAAGGTCTGCATGACCAGCGACTATTTCGCGGGCCTGGTGGGCGCCGCCGCCCAGAGCTGCTACGGTGTGTGCGGCATGGCCACGGGCGGCACGTCCGACAGTCTCAAAACCATCGTGCTCGGCACCAATTATCCCGACAAGGGTGTACGCGTCACGGAAGAGGACGGCAAGCTGGTGATCGAGCTGCATATCAAGGTGACCTACGGGCTGAACATTGCGGCCATCGTGCGCAGCATCACTCATAAAGTGAAGTACGCCGTGGAGGACGCCACCACTTTGAAGGTGGAGCGCATCGACGTTTACGTGGACGACATCGTCTGAAGCGTGCCCGTCCGGGCACCCGGCCGCCGGCCGAAACATTGTTTGAGGTGAAGAAACGAAATGATTACTGGTTTGACTTTGAAAAACAGCATCATCTCCGGCGCGAACAACCTTTCCAACCGCCGCGCCAAGGTCGACGAGCTGAACGTTTTCCCCGTGCCGGACGGCGATACCGGCACCAACATGGGCATGACCATCGGCGCCGCGCGGACAGAGCTTCTGAACCTGCCCGACGACTGCACCGTGGAAAAGGCCGCGCAGGTAACGGCCAGCGCCATGCTGCGCGGCGCGCGCGGCAACTCCGGCGTTATTTCCAGCCTGCTGTTCCGCGGCTTTTCCAAGGCGCTGCAGGGCAAAAAAACAGCCGATGCAAAGGACCTTGTGCAGGCGCTGGAAAAAGGCGTTGAGGGTGCATACAAGGCCGTGATGAAACCCACCGAGGGCACGATGCTGACGGTGGCCCGTGTGGCCAGCGAGGAAGCCGCGGCCAGCGGCATCGCGGACGCGGTGGAGCTGTGGCAGCTGGTGTGCACCGCCGCCCAGCGCGCGCTGGACAACACGCCCGAGCAGCTGCCGGTGCTGAAAAAGGCCGGCGTTGTGGACGCGGGCGGCCAGGGCCTTGTGTATATCTTCGAGGGCATGCTCTCCGTTTTTAAAGACAACCATATCATCGCCGCTGACGAAGCGCCGGAGAAGAGCGCCAAGCTCTCCACCAGCGGCGCAGGCAAGGGCGTTTACACCGACGACCTGATGAAGGTCGAAGACATCAAAAACGGTTACTGCACCCAGTTTCTGGTGAACAAAAACGACGGTGCCAGCAGCAATAAGCTGCGCGCCTTCCTGGAGAGCAACGGCGACAGCGTCGTGGTCATCGAGGACGATGAGGTCATCAACTGCCACGTCCACACTGCGGACCCGGGCAAGATCGTCAGCCATGCGCTGCAGTACGGCTACCTGACGAATTTCAAAATTGAAAACATGCACGAGCAGTTTCTGTCCCGCCAGGCGCAGGGCGAGGGGCTGAAAAAGCAGGCCGCCGCCGAGGCCGCGGATACGGGCAACGAGTTCACCTACGCCGCTGTGGACAACGACCGGGCGTTTGGCTTCGTGGCCGTCGCCGCAGGCGAGGGCCTCAAGGCTATCTTCACCGACCTTGGCGCTGACGCCGTGGTGTCCGGCGGGCAAACGATGAATCCCTCCACGGCCGATATCGTGGCCGCTGTGCAGAGCGTGCCCGCCAAGACGGTGTTTGTGCTGCCCAACAACAAAAACATCATTATGGCCGCCGAGCAGGCCCAGGGCATTGCGGACCGCACTATCGTCGTGCTTTCCACCCGCACCATTCCCCAGGGCATCACAGCTATGCTCAACTTTGACCCGGACGCCTCCGAGTACGAAAACGCCACCAACATGATGCAGGCGGCGGACAAAGTTGCAACAGGCCTTGTCACCTTTGCTGCCCGCGACAGCGATTTCGACGGCCGCAAGATCAAAAAAGGCGAGATCCTGGCGCTGGAGAACGGTAAGCTGGTGGCCACGGGCACCGATGCATACCCGTCTCCATCCTCAAGTCATCATCATGGGCGACTTCAATGATTATCCCAACAATAAATCAATTCGGAAAATACTCGAAGCGGAAGCTCCTCCTATCCGTTCCGATAGTTTGGATATAGCAACCCATCCTGTTACCTCACCCTCATCCCTATCCCCGTTAAAGCTCTATCATCTGCTTGCCCGAAAAGCAAAGACTGCCAATTTCGGTTCATATAAATATCATGGGGAATGGGGATTGCTCGACCATTTAATTGTATCCGGTACATTGCTCAACACTTCCAGCAATTTCTTCACTCATGAGGAAAAAGCGAAAGTCTGCCAACTTCCTTTTTTGTTGACCTACGACAAGAGGTATGGAGGTAAAGAACCTTTTCGCACCTATAAAGGAATGAAATATCAAGGAGGGTTCAGCGACCACCTTCCCATCTATACAGACTTCGAACTGATTCCCTATTGATTAAAATTCCCAAAACAATGTCACAGTATATTCTGATAAAGGATCATTTTCACCGCAGTGAGAATGCTTGAGAATGTTTTTAGCATCAACGTATTCCGTTCAATCCGAATACTGATAAACCTTTAAGTCAAACTTGGGAACCATTGCCAGCAAATGGTCAAAGATATCCGATTGGATACGTTCGTACTCTTTCCAGATTTTATTTCGGGTGTTGTAGCCGGGGATGACCTTGGTGGAACCGTGGTAGGTCATGGTCAGCACCGAAGAACCGTCATGCAGCAGGGGCTCGAAAGCGCGGCAGACGCCGGTGAGGGAGTAGGCGGAGATGTCCAGGGCCAGATGGAAACCGGCGCGCGACGTATCCAGGAAGCGGCCGCTCAGGTCTTCACGGTTGGCAAAGGCCACGGAGTGGACCAGGATGTCCACCTCGCCCCACTTTTCCTTGACCAGGTCGGCGGCGGCCTGGATCTGAGCGTCGTCGGTCACGTCACACTGGAAGGTGAACTCGCCTCCCAGTTCTTCGCTCAGGGGCTCAACACGCTTTTTGATAGCGTCGCCCACATAGTTGAAAGCAAGGCGGGCGCCCTGTTCCTTGAAGGCATTGGCGATGCCGTAAGCGATGCTCTTGTTGTTGGCCAGGCCCAGGATCAGGGCTTTTTTTCCTTGAAGCAGCATGTAATATCCTCCAGAAAAGTCGCCTTAGCGACGGTGACCACAGGTTAGATGGTGAATTCTTTGCCCGTCAGGATGTGGTAGGCCTCACGGTAGCGCTGGGCCGTGGCGTCCACGACCTCGGCAGGCAGGGCAGGCGCGGGCGGCTGCATGTCCCAGGGCTGGGCGGTGAGCCAGTCGCGCAGATACTGTTTGTCGAAACTGGGCTGGCTGCGGCCGGGTTCGTACTGGTCCGCGGGCCAGAAGCGGGAAGAGTCGGGGGTCAGCACTTCGTCGATGAGGCGCAGTTCCCCGTCCACGAAACCGAATTCGAACTTGGTGTCGGCCACGATGATGCCGCGGCTGGCGGCATAGGCGCGTCCGGCTTCATAGATGGCCAGGGTGGTCTCCCGGACCTTGCGGGCCACGTCCTCGCCCAGCAGGCGGGCGGCCTCGTCCAGGCTGATGTTCTGGTCGTGCTGGCCCAGCTCGGCCTTGGTGGAAGGCGTGAAGAGGGCCGTTTCAAGCTTGTCCGATTCCCGCATGCCGGCAGGCAGCTGATAGCCGCAGAGCGTGCCGGTCTTCTGATAGTCTTTCCAGCCCGAGCCGGAAATGTAGCCGCGTACGATACATTCCACAGGCAGGGGCTTTGCCTTGCGGACCAGTACGGCACGCCCTTCAAGTTCGTCCTTCCAGGGGGCAAGGGCGGCGGGGAACCGGTCCACATCGCTTTCCACCAGATGATTGGGGATGATGTCCTTGAACTTGTCCATCCAGAACAGGGTGATCTGGTTCAGGATCACGCCCTTGTAGGGGATGGGCTTGTCCATGATGACATCGAAGGCGGACATGCGGTCGGTTGTGACGATGAGCAGGGTCTTGTCATCGATATCATAGATGTCGCGGACCTTGCCGCGGGACAGCAGCGGGTAAGCGCTGATTTCAGTCTTGGTGGTGATGCGCATAGTCTTGATCCAGTTTGTTTAAGGCACTAGCGCTTGCTGCGGATCTCCACGGAACGGGCGTGGGCCTCCAGCCCTTCCAGACGGGCCAGAGAAGCAATGGCAGGCGCGTTTTCCAGCAGGAAGGCCGGCGAAGTGGCCACGATGCTGGTTTTTTTGCAGAAGTTCTGGACGGAGAGCGCGGAAGAGAAGCGCGCGGTCCGCAGGGTGGGCAGCACATGGTTGGGGCCCGCGAAGTAGTCCCCCACGGGTTCGGGGCTGTGCTGGCCCATGAAGATGGCCCCGGCATGGCGGATGTGGGGCAGCAGGGCCCAGGGATCGCGCACGCACAGTTCCAGATGCTCGGGAGCCACGCGGTTGGCGATGGCCACGGCGGTCATGATGTTGGGCACCACCACGATGGCGCCCCAGTCCATGAGGGACTTGCCCGCGATCTGGGCCTTGGGCAGCTGGCTGCACTGCTTTTCCAGTTCCTGCTGCACCTGTTCGGCCAGGGTGATGTCGTCGGTGAGCAGGATGGCGGAAGCCAGCATGTCGTGCTCGGCCTGGGAGAGCATGTCCGCGGCCAGCCAGTGCGGGCGGGCGGAGCTGTCGGCCACCACCAGCACTTCACTGGGGCCGGCCACCATGTCGATGCCCACCGTGCCCTGCACCAGACGCTTGGCCGTGGCCACATAGATGTTGCCGGGACCGGCGATGACGTCCACAGGGTCGATGCTCTGGGTGCCGTAGGCCATGGCGCCGATGGACCAGGCGCCGCCCACGCGGTAGATCTCGTCGATGTCCAGCAGGTGGGCCGCCGCCAGGATGTGCGGGTTGATGGTGCCGTCCTT
>OGXI01001778.1_pt1 | contig 17284 bp, 15 predicted proteins | sample 1576221 | NCBI WGS metagenome assembly OGXI01 (sample SAMEA3541523, study PRJEB24748) | human gut metagenome | biome: human gut; feature: human-associated habitat; material: faeces | place: China | collected 2012
GCTGAGCCTCATCGAAAAAGCGCAGGAAAATTACGATGAAAAACAGGCGGAGGATCTGGAAAAGAAAATCCGCAAAAACGAGTTTACTCTCGAGGACTTTCTGGAGCAGATGGGTCAGATCAAGAAGATGGGCGGTCTGGGCAAGATCATCGATATGCTCCCCGGCATGGGCGGTCAGCGTCCCAGCGACGAGGATATGGAAAAATCTGAGAAGGAATTCGTCCGGATGGAAGCGATTATCAGTTCCATGACGAAAGAAGAGCGGCGGGATCCGAAGATCCTCAACGCCAGCCGCAGAAAGCGCATCGCGGCGGGTTCGGGCTGTTCCGTCACCCAGATCAATACGCTGATCAAACGTTACGACGAGGCGCGCAAGATGATGCGCCAGATGACAAAATCCCCGAAGCAGATGGGACGCAAGATGAGAAAGAAAGGCTTTCGCTAAAAACCGGCTGACCGGCGGCGGAGGATTTTCAAAATAGATAGAATGAAATATCAAAATTTATTATTTTCAGGAGGTAAATGATATGGCAGTTAAAATCAGATTAAAGAGAATGGGCGCTAAGAAAAAGCCTTTTTACAGAGTTGTAGTCGCTGACTCCCGCGCTCCGAGAGACGGCAGATTCATCGAAGAAATCGGTTACTACGATCCGATGAAGGATCCCGGCGAAATCAGTATCGATGCGGAAAAAGCCAAGAAGTGGCTCGGAAACGGCGCGCAGCCGACAGACACGGTAAAAAGCCTTCTCAAAAAATCCGGAATCGTAGAATAAGAGTGGTGGTGAGCAGCGTGGTACAATTAGTTGAGGCTATCGCGAAGTCGCTCGTAGATAATCCGGATGCAGTTTTTGTAACTGAAACTGAAGAGAAACAGGGCATTACGATTCAGCTGAAGGTGGCACCGGAAGATATGGGAAAGGTCATCGGCAAACAGGGTCGGATCGCCCGTGCTCTCAGAACCGTAGTACGTGCTGCGGCGACTAAAGAAAATAAAAAAGTAATAGTCGAAATCGTTCAGTAAATCTGTCTGGACCCGCAAAACGCAGACTCCGAAGGGTCTGCGTTTTTTGCATAAGTCGGGCCTGCATCCAGGGACAATTCTTTTTTCTTTCGGTGCGGACGGCAAACCCGGAGTCGTGTGATTTTTTGAAAATTCTTTGATGTGTTTCAGCGAGAGCGGTTTACAGGAGAGGGAAAATATCGTATGAACAGCAGAAAGGACAGCAGAATTAAAGTAGGCAAAATCGTCAGCGCCGTGGGAATCAAAGGGGAGGTAAAGGTCTATCCTTACACGGATTATCCTCAGCGCTTCGAAGAGCTGGATTGTGTCTATGCCGGAGATGAGAAACTGCAGATCGAAAAAGTCCGCTATCAGAAAAACGTGGTTATCAGAAAATTAGAATCGAATGAAGAAGAATTAGAAGAGATTTATGAAAAGTTGCAGTTGATTTATGAAGAAGCGCAGGAATATGAGAAAGTGTGGGAGATCAGCAGAGAGGCGGTTGAAGTATTACCGGATTCAGAAAGGTTGTGGATGAACTATCTGGAGCGTTATTGTGAGAATCCGGAAATGGAAAGAGAATTATGTGCAGAAGCAGTAAAAAAGGCCATCCAGGCTTTTCCGTAATTTCAAGCGATTCCAGCCGCGCGAGCGATTCAATGGAATTCACCACCGCCGCGCCTAAAGCGGATTGCGGAAATTGTGACAGATCAACATCGAACGCCATCGATTGATATTCAACACGATAGGTGTCGCCATTCCAAATGATCGTAACGCCGTTAAACATTTTCGGCTCTGTCACCCGGATTTCACAGGAGAGCAGCGCATGGCGGACGATATGCGCTTTGATCGTCTGCTCGGAGATCACCGCCGTCATATCCGCCTCAAATTCCGCAGGCAGGGCGGGCGGCTGACCCTTTCCTCCACCCTCGCCCTTGCCGCCGCATGCGGGCAGCAGGAGCAGGCAAACAAACAGCAGGCAAAGCCATTTCGCCTTTTTCATCACGCAACCATCCTTCCAAAAGGCGGCTATCCGCCAAACCGTTTGAGCAGAACGGCCAATTCCTCCGCCATCAGCGAGGGCGTCATGCCGCACATGGAATAATGCTTTGCAGCGACATCCCCTGCCAATCCGTGAAGATAAACCGCTGCTGCGGCCGCTCTGAGCGGTTCCATTCCCTGTGCCGCAAGGGAGGCAAGCATACCCGCGAGCAAATCGCCGCTGCCGCCCTGCGCCATACCGGGATTGCCCGTTCGGTTGACGAAAAGGGAGGCTGCGTTTTCTCCGGCAATTACGGTATTCGCGCCTTTCAGCACCAGTGTAACGCCATATTCCCGCGCGAACCTGCGCGCCGCACCCGTGCGGTCCGCCTGAATTTCCGCCGCTGTGCAGCCACACAGCCGCGCCATCTCGCCAGGGTGAGGCGTAAGAAGCAACGGAGCCTTTCTGTTCTTTAGCATATCTATATGCGCGGCGGCGATATTTATGCCGTCCGCATCGAGAATGACCGGGCAGGAAGCCTCTTCCAGAAGCCTTTCCACCAGGAATACCGTATCCTCATTTACACCGAGCCCGCAGCCAATGAGCACCGCGCTCGCTTTGTTCAACGCCGCGCGTAGTTCGGGCAGAGCCGCCTGTGCAAACGTCCCCTCACGGTTTTCATGCAGCGGCAGCAGCAATGGCTCCGTCAGCTTTGAAGCAACCGCCGCATATGCCCCTTCCGGAAAAGCGGCAGTAACCAGCCCTGCGCCCATGGCAACCGCGCCTTTTGCCGCCAAAACGGCAGCCCCCGGCATCCTGCGGCTGCCGCACACGCTTAGCAGATGGCCGTAATCACCCTTATTAGAAATCGGATCGCGCGGCGTAAAGCACTTGCGCACCGCATCTTCCTCAATCGAAAAAAGCATACCGTCCTCATCCTCATAGCAGCCCTCCGGGATGCCAATGCGCACCACGCTCACCTCCCCGCTCAATGCAGCCGCCGGATAGAGCACATGGGCTGGTTTGAGCGTGGAAATTGCCGCCGTGCAGTCGGCATGGAACGCGTACTCCGGCGCAAGGCTCACGTCGCAGTTGACGCCGCTTGGCAAATCCACAGCAATCTTCAACGCAGGCGAAGCGGACATCGCTTCAAACAGCCGGGCGGTCTGTGCATTCGGATCCCCGTAAAATCCAATTCCAAACACCGCATCCACAAGTACCTGCGCCGTGCGCAGCTTTTCCAACGCCAAATCGCGCTGCGTTTCATAGTTCACGACTTCAATCGGCAGCGCGGTCATGCGCGTGTACATCTCCAGTGCATCCGCAGCAACCGGATGCCCCGCCGCAAGAACAACGCTCACCTCAGCGCCCTTGTCATACAGCTTACGTGCAATCACGAAGCCGTCGCCGCCGTTTTTGCCTTTTCCACATACAACGGTGGCAGCTGTATTGGATTCCAGCGTAATCTGTGCTTTTTCTGCAACAAAACGCGCGCAGGCGGAGCCCGCGTTTTCCATCAACCGCAGATAGTCAAGCCCCGTATCCACGGCTCGCTCCTCAACCGCGCGAATCTGCGCGGCGGTTAAAATTCTCATGACGTTACCCCCTTGCGATTTAGAACAAGTGTAGCACGGTTATGATAAAAATGCAATTGGCACACATGGGAATAAAAATGCCGGGCGAAACCGCTCCATTCAAAGCGGCTCCACCCAGCAGGGTATCGTATCCTATGCTATTGCATATTACGCTTCGTATCTCCGGGCTTGCAGGTATAAACCCATTCCATCCGGTCGCCCGCCTGTAGCTTATATTGATTGGCGGCCATATTCGGGAACACACCGTTCACCTGATAAAGCCATCCGCTTTGGGGAAAGCTCTGTTCCCCCCGCAGCTTTTCATTCAGGCCGTTGATGGAGCGGACATAGCCATGCTTTTCACTAAGCGGAATTTTCTGCTCTTTCAGCACTTTTTTTAGCACGTCGAGCACAGTTTCACCCTCTGCAATGGGAACCGCGCTGTTTTCATAAATCACGCCGTTGGCCGGTACGATTCCGCTGTAGCCAGGCCAGTTCTGAATGCCGTTCGCCACAGCATTGCGGCAGGTGACGGCAAGCGCTACCGTCGCCTGCTTGGGTGAAACGGCGGCAGTTTCCTGCGGCCTTTCCGTGGTGGGCGCCACAGCCGTTGGCTCAGGCTTCACCGCCCGAGTTGCCGTTTCCCCTATACCCTGGCCCGCGGTAACAGCGCTGTGCGAGTCGGAGCCTCCGATGCTTTCGCTGGGAAAGGTGGAAGCGGATACGGCCGGCTTGGCATCCGCTTGCGAGGTGATCTGATATCCAAAATCAGAAACAGCCTGCGTATCCGCCTGCGTTTCCGGCCCTTCCATGATGCCACATCCCGCCGCCAACAATAGGAGCAGCAGGGTAATGCATAGCGCCAAAAAACGCCGGTAGCTTCTCTCTTTATTCATCGCCGCTCATCCGCTTTCTGCTCACCATCAGCGCACCGGCAGAGAGGAGCGCCAGCGAAGCAATCCCTGCCACTGCCAGGCCGGAGCCTGTGGATGGATTTCCCGGATTATCCATTTCCGTTCCGCTTTCCTGCACACTGTCTGTCTGGGGTTGGGTAGCAGGCAATGCTGTTGGTTCTGCTGTGCTTGCCGTTTCAGAGGATTCTGGCTCTCGTGTTAAATCGGACAAATCATAAAACGCTGTGCCGTTCTCCACGAAGCGCGCATAAGCCTCCAGCGCACTCAGCGATTGATAGGTTGTCAAGCTGTTGGAGCTGCCGTCCCATGCGCGCATACCGCCATCCGGGTTGACGAAGGTAAGCAGCGCATCCAGCATGGTTTTTCCGTTTTTCACATATTCCGGCCCGCAAGGGTCAATCCTCAGTGCGGTCAGGCCTACAATAGCCATCGAGATCGTTTCCGCGCTGTCGCTTCCCATAAAGCCAAAACCTGCCGTCTCTACATTTTGATTGGCCTTCAGGAAGGCGAGCGCCCGCTCAATCACACCCGCAGTTTTCTCCTCCGCCTGATAAGGCGCAAGCGCTGCGAGAACCGGCCCCGTCGTGTCTATGCTTCCATCAACCGAATAGGGGTCCTCCGGATTGACACGAAGCGCATAATTAAAGCCGCCATCCTCCCGTTGTGCACTGCAAAGCGCGTCCACCGCGGCCTTGCGCACCGTTTCCGGAAGCTCATACCGCATGGAATCCATTGCAAGCAGCGCAAAAGAAACGCCGTCCGTATAAATCTCCCGCGTGAAATCCGTTTGGGCGATGGCTTCTATCAAATCATGCCCGCCCACATTGCGGGCATCTCCTCCCGCCGCGGCAACCGCCAGCGCGATACGCGCATAGTCGCTTAAATAGAGCTGCGAAAAATTCGCCCTAACCACGCCGTCGATGTACTGCAAATAATCCCCATCAATTTGGTAACCGCCTCTTGCAAGGGCGAAAGCCGCCCAATCCACGATGTTGTCCGGCTCCTGATCCGCCGGATCTACGGCCACATTTTTCAGCAGCCAATTGGCTGCTCCATCCGCTGCGCTTGCACGCCCGATAGCGATTGCGCCCGCCGCTGTGCTAACGGTGATGCACAGCGCGAGGAGCAAGGAGAGAATGGGTTTCCATGTCTTTTTCATGTTGTCCGACTCCTTCAAATTATATTACGATAAAGGAAAAGCGAGCCCTTTTCGGGCTCGCAAAGTATTGGGACAAAGCCTGGAAAGGAAAACTCCTCCTGTGCTCCATCACCGCATACTTCCTCTCCCGCCGAAAGGAATGATACATTTCTAGGGAAACAGCGGTTTCCCCGGGCGCACGGCAGGTCTCCTGGCTCGAAATCATCCGCCTTCTCCATGCCTTCCCAGACAGGTTGTCCAGTGGCCAGGATCTGTGGCAAGCATAAAGCCGGCCGCAATCTCCTGAAAAGCGTCTGCAAGCCACGCATGGCGGCCTGCATTTTTCATATCTCTACGGATACAAAATCACGCTTTCCCGGCTTTTATGCATCATACACATGCGCAGCAAGCCGGTGGGGAATTTGTCCTTCACACAGTAGCGGGGGCTGTCACGGATTCACACCGTGTTCCCTTTTCATCCGCCCCCGCCGCATTGCGCAGGGGCGGAACCGATACGCCATATTCTATTTTTCATCTATCATTGCCGCGTAGAATTCCGTTTTATGGTAAACTTTTGCCCCAACACATTGGCACATCCCTGGGGAACGCACAGCGGCGCATTCGCCTGCTGCGGCACATCCTTCTCTGCAACAGGCGTGAGCACCGGGCTCTGCCCCGCAGGCCAGAAGGCCGGATGCTTTCCACAGCCTGCACAACGGTTTGCGCCGCGCAAGCCCTCTACCTTCGCACAGAGATCGGCAAAAATCTCCGCCGGGCTTTCATAGTCCATGCCACGGCTCTCCATGCAGTCGTTCGCCAGCGCCTGAATCATCTGCCAGCCCTCAAACCCACACAGCGGCCGGAACGCTTTGCGCACCACGCCAAGCTTTCGCTGGGCGGAAAGATAGGTGCCGTCGGTTTCCGCAAAAATGCTCCCGGGCAGCACAACATCCGCGCGGCCAGCCGTATCCGTCAGGTAAACATCCTGCACTGCCAGGAATTCCGCATTCTGCGTGCAGGCCTCCGGCAGCATCTCCCCAAAGGAGATAACTGCCTTGATCGTTGTCCAGTCAATCTGGGAAGCGGGCTTCACCCCCAGCAGGGAAAGGCCCTGGCTGTTTGCACCAGGTTTCAGGACGATTAAGCCGTCGCGCGCATGGCCGATATGGCCGGATTTTTTGGCGAGTGATGCTGCCAGCACGGCAGCCTGCCGCGACACCTGCGCATCGTGATAAACAATCATCGCTTTTTTTGCACCGCGATAAATTGCGGCCGCTTGCGCCGCCTCGCCCGTGGCCTCCGGATTTTGGAGCGCCTCAAGCATCGCTGTGAGGAAAGCTGTTTCATCCGTCTGAAAATGCCACTGTGCGAAATCGTCAAACCAAGTCCGGTTCGGGCCGATCAGCATGAGCTTTGATCCCTGCTTCACCGCTTTGCGGATACGCACACCCGCCATTGTTGTGGAAAGCGCCGGAGTCGCCCCAATGAGCAGGATCACATCCGTGCCGTTGAGCTCCTCGAAGGTGTTCAGGGAAGCGTCGATGCCCAGCGCCTCTTTCACACCGCTCTCCATTAGGCCGAAGGAGCAGAGGTTCTCGGTGCCGAGTGCCTCGTTTGCATAGCGCTTGGCCAGATACGCCTCCTCGCAGGTAGAGCGCTCGGAAACCGTGACGGCAACCGCTCCACTTCCATACCGGCTGATGATATCCGCCATGCGCTCACTGACGCAGCCAACCGCTTCATTAAACGGCACCTGGATCAACGCCCCATTTTCCCGCAGCAGCGGCATTTTCAGCCTACCCTCTTCCTGCGCCGCGCCAAAGCCAAAACGCCCACCGGCGCAAAGCATGCCGCTCTCCCCCACAGGCAGAGCGCGCGTCATCATATCGCCGCGCGTACGCAGGTCGACAGGGCAGCCCATGGAGCAGAAGGAACAAGTGGTCAGCGTGGATTTTTCCCCCACCGGCACACTCTTTTGAATTGGCTGAAGCTCCCGCAGCGCACCCGTCGGGCAAACCGCCACACACTGGCCGCAGGAGATACAGTCCGTCTGTTCGAGCTTCCGGCCAAATTCCGGCGCGACCACCGTATCAAAGCCGCGGCTGACAAGGCCCAAAGCCGTCCGCCCCATTGCCTCGTCGCACACGCGCACACACAGGCCGCAGAGGATGCATTTATCGGCGTTTCGCTCGATAAACGGATGCGTCTGCTCCTGTGGACGGGTATGCTTTTCGCCCTCAAAGCGGGCGGGCGCAACCTCGTATTCGTTCGCATAGTGCAAAAGCTTGCATTCAAAAGAATCGTGGCAGCCGCATTCCAGGCATCGAGAGGCCTCCCGCTTTGCCAGCTCCTGCGTATAGCCAAGATCAATCTCTTTAAAGTTTGTTCTCCGCTCTTCGGGGGAAAGGTGCGGCATCTGCACGCGTGCTTTCCGCTCCCGGTCCGCAAGCATTTCCGGCGTGACGGTGCGCTCCACCACATAAGGCTTGCGGTAAGCAACGGCAGCGCCCTGGAGGAAGTGATCGATTACCTTCGCCGCCTTCCCGGCCTCGCCGATGGCCGCAATCGCAATATCCGCGCCTTTATTCGTCGCGTCGCCCACTGCGAACACGCCGGGGAGGGAGGTGGAAAACGTGCTTTCATCCGCAGCGATCGTGCCGCGCTTTGTCAGCTCCAGCGCTTCAAAGCCCTCCGGATTCGTCCATTGGCCGATCGCCATGATGACGGTGTCGAGCGGCAAATCCTCAAACGCGCCCTCCACTGGAACCGGCCTGCGCCGGCCGCTCGCATCCGGTTCGCCGAGCGCCATCTGCTGAAGCCGCACGCCGCGCACAGAGCCGCCCGCACCCAAAATCTCCACGGGATTCGTCAGAAATTTGAAGGCGACACCCTCTTCCTCCGCCTGTGCAATCTCTAACGCATCCGCAGGCATCTCATCGCGCGTGCGGCGGTAGATGATATACACTTCCTTTGCGCCCATACGCACCGCGGTGCGGCAGGCGTCCATCGCCGTGTTGCCGCCGCCAACGACCGCTACGCGCTCGCCGATCCCAGAGGGCTCGTTGAGCGCCACATGGCGCAAAAAGTCGATGCCGCCCATCACGCCGTTGAGGGACTCGCCCGGCACGCGCATAGAGCTCGACGTCCACGCGCCGATGGCGACCAGCACCGCATCGCTGCCCTCGCGCAGCTCATCGAGCGTTACGCCGTCGCCAATTTTGGCGTTGTTGATCATGGTAACTCCTAGATTTGCGATCGCTGCGATCTCCTGATCGAGCACCTCCTTGGGCAGACGGTATTGCGGGATGCCGTAGCGCAGCATGCCGCCCATCTTGGGCATAGCGTCATAAATTGCCACGGAATGGCCCATCGTCCGCAGGAAATAGGCCGCGGTCAGGCCCGCGGGACCGCCGCCTACAATGGATATTTTTCGATGTGTATCCGGCGCGCATTCGGGTTGATACGGTGCCCAGCTGCGCAGATCAAGATCCGCCGCAAAGCTCTTCAGATGTGCGATCGCAATGGGATCCTCCACCATCTTGCGGCGGCAAGCCTGCTCGCATGGATGCGGGCAGATGCGCCCAATAGAGGCGGGCAACGGCACCTTCTCCTTGATAAGCTTAACCGCTTCCCGATACTGCCCGTTTGCAATCAGGCCGACATAGCCCTGGCAGTCCGTCCCCGCAGGGCAGTTGAGGGAGCAGGGCGCTTTGCAATCGCCCTCGTGGTCAGAGAGCAGCAGCTCCAGCGCCACCTTGCGCGCCTGTTTGGCCCGTTCGCCCTGCGTATGGATCACCATGCCGTCCGCCGCCTTGGTGGCGCAGGCGCGGGCAAGCTTCGGGCTGCCTTCAACTTCCACCACGCATAGCCCGCAGGCGCCGTAGGCCTCTACGCGCGCGTCATGGCACAGCGTGGGGATTTCAATGCCGTTTTCCCGGGCAATCTGGAGGATTGTCGCGCCCTCCTGCGCTTCGATCTCATAACCATCTATGTTCACACGAATTTTCATGATAATAACCAACCTTTCTCCGCAAAACGGCTAGTCTACAAGGACTGCGCCAAACCGGCAGGCTGCCTTGCACTTGCCGCACTTGATGCAGATCTCCGGATCGATCACATGGGGCTTTTTGACCTCGCCGGAAATGGCCTTGACCGGGCAGTTGCGTGCGCACAGCGTGCAACCGGTGCACACATCAGGGTCAATCCGGTAGGAGATCAGCGCCGCGCATTGGTGCGCCGGGCATTTCTTTTCCCGGATATGCGCCTCATATTCCTTGCGGAAATACCGGATCGTTGTGAGCACCGGATTCGGCGCCGTCTGGCCGAGGCCGCAGAGCGCGCCGTCCTTAATGCTGGCGCACAGCTCTTCGAGCAGTTCGACATCGCCTTCTTTTCCCTCTCCATTGACAATACGGGTGAGAATTTCGAGCATCCGCTTTGTACCCAGCCGGCAGTGCACGCACTTGCCGCAGGACTCCTTGGCGGTGAAATCGAGGAAAAAGCGCGCCATCTCTACCATACAGGTGGTTTCATCCATGACGACCATGCCGCCGGAGCCCATGATCGCGCCTGTCGCACCCAAGGCTTTATAATCAATGATGGTATCGAGCTTTTCCGCTGGGATACAGCCGCCGGAGGGGCCGCCCATCTGCACAGCCTTGAATTCCCGATCACCGCGAATGCCGCCGCCGATGCCGAAAATGACGTCCCGCAGGGTTTTGCCCATCGGGATTTCCACCAGACCGCCCTTTTTAATCTTGCCCGTGAGGGCGAAAACCTTAGTGCCCTTGCTGTCCGGCGTGCCCATGGAGGCAAAAGCCTCGCCGCCGTTTAACAAAATCCATGGGACGTTTGCAAACGTTTCAACGTTATTAATATTCGATGGCTTGTGCCAATAGCCGCTCGCCGCGGGGAATGGCGGCTTGAGCCGCGGCATGCCGCGCTGGCCCTCGAGCGATTCGATCAGCGCCGTCTCCTCGCCACAGACAAACGCACCCGCGCCCTCCTTGATGCGCATCCGGCAGGAAAAGCCGGAGCCGAGGATGTTGTCGCCCAAAAAGCCTTGTTCCTCCGCCTGGCGGATCGCATTGCGCAGCCGCTTGACCGCAAGCGGATATTCCGCACGCACATAGACAACCATCTCGGAAGCCCCAATCGCATAGGCGGCGATCAGCATGCCTTCAATCAGGTTGTGCGGGTCGCCTTCGATCACCGCGCGATCCATAAACGCACCGGGGTCGCCCTCATCCGCATTGCAAATGAGGTATTTCGGCTGGGCCTGCTCTTTGCGCGCCGCATTCCATTTAAACCAGGTGGGAAAGCCCGCGCCGCCGCGCCCCTTCAGGCCGGAAACCTTGATGGTTTCAATCACATCCTCCGGCGCCATGGAGGCGAGCGCTTTGCGAATGGAGCTGTAGCCGCCGTCCGCGAGATAATCCTCGATTTTCTCCGGGTTGATCACGCCACAATGCCGCAGCGCGATGCGCGTCTGCTGGTCGAGAAACGCCTTGTCGTCATCCGTGATCATAAGCGCGGCCAAGGCGCTTTGATCGCCTGTTTCCACCGCCTTTGCAATGGTAGGAACATCCTTTTCCTGCACGCGCACAAGCCTTGTGAGCGCGCCGCTCTCTTCATAAATATCTACAATCGGCTCGAGATAACACATGCCGATGCAGCCTGCGATCGTCAGCTCGTGCGCTGTGCCTGAAAGCGCCTGTGCCAGCGCGTCATAAACGCGCCCAGCGCCCGCCGCGATGCCGCAGCTGCCCTGCCCGACTACAATTTTCATGATTGCGGACCTCCCTTTTGCTCCGATGCACGCGCCTTCAGCTCCCGCAGGATTTTTTTTGTTTTCTCCGGTGTAAGGGTGCCGTAGGTCTCATCGTTTATCATCATCACGGGCGAAAGGCTACAGCAGCCAAGGCATGCCACATCTTTGAGTGTAAATAGGCCGTCCGAGGTAGTTTCGCCGTCGTGAATTCCCAACTCCTCCACGATCGCCTGCTCGATCATCTGAGAGCCATTGACGTGACACGCCGTTCCCTGGCAGAGCATGATCAGATATTTCCCCACCGGCTGGAAACGGAACTGCGCGTAGAAAGTTGCCACGCCAAACACCTTCGCAGGCTTTACGCCCGTCTGCTGCGCAATATGACGCAGCACATCCTGCGGAAGATACCCATAGATTTCCTGCGCTTTTTGCAAAATGGTAATCAGGCTGCCCGGCACACTGGCATATTCGTCCAGCACGCCGTCCAAAAGCGTCAGATCGCTTTCCTGTTTCTGTTCACAGCAACAACTCAAAACAAATTGCCTCCTTCAAAAAACGGCTTATTTCGCCGTTTGCATTTCAAAAAAAGCGAACAATCCGCATCCGGTGGGCAATACCGCAGGGTGCGCATGGATTGTTCGTCTCTAGCCTCGTGTTTTATTATACATAGTTTTAGGGGCGCTTTCAAGCATTTCGGCATCAATTACCAGAACCATGGCCGATTTTAGTAGACCTGTACGGAAAAGGCCGTGTTTGCCGCCCCATGTTTTTCACATCAGATGGAATCAGGGGCTAAGGTGTAGGAAATTGAACTTGACCGAACCCCATCGGGGGGGTGCAAAAAGGCCGGATGCACGCCCGCTTGCGCACATCCGACCCTTTCACAGGCTCACAGACTGGCTATGCCGTTTTCTTTTATTTTTTGGAAATTGCGGAATTCTTGCTCGTTGGCGGTGAATGGAATGCCGTCTTTCCGCAAAATTGCCTCCAACGCATGCTCCACACACCGGTTCTGCGAGGATGCGCTGATGCACAGGGATACCGCTTGCCCGCAACCGACTGCGGAAGCTGTCATCCCGCCTCCGCCCGCACCAAGATACATCTCAAAACGGTTGAGCTTCTTTTCCACCACCGGCGCCGGCTTCTGAAATCCAAGATTCGATAGCGTTGTCGTCATCCCTGTGCCCGCAATCACACGGTAAACCCGGCGGATCATGAATTCCTTCACCACACGCGGCGTATAGCGGATAAAAATATGATTGGCCGTTTTCACCGTGGCGGCGATGCCGGAGAGCAGCCGGTCGCGTTGCGTCGCCTCCCGCACCTGCCGATGTATGCAGCGCAGCGCCTGCTCCATATCAGCTACCACAGGGATGCGCACATTGACATAGTATGAAAAATTGCGCTGTGTAACGGAGCCGAAAAACGGGCGCAGATTGATCGGAATGGAGAGGGAAACATCCGGCGCGCCTTTTGGGATTTGCACACCGAGCGCAATCGCCAGGAACAACGCCGCGGCCAAATAGTCATTCACTGTGAAGCCCTCCGGCTTTATCCTGCCCTTGATGCCGCCCAGATCAATGGAGAAGCAGGTCAGCCGCACATAGTCGCCATCCGGTAGAAGACGGAAACGGTACGCCTGCTTTTCCACAAAGGAGGCGTTTTTCGTCCTGTCAAAGTTGCGTAGGTAATCGTCGTCCAGCTCGGCCTCTGAGGCCGGGGCCGCCGCGCATGGCTCTCGGCCCTCCATGCGTACACAATAATCCTCTAACAACTGCTGTAAATACGCAATTGCCGCGCCTGCATCCGCATTGGCGTGGAATACGTCCATGGTAATTCTGTTGCCCTCGCAGTAAATTCGAAAGGCGGGCTTAGCGGTATCATACAGCTCTGGCAGCGTGAGATACGGCTCCTCTCGCCCGATAATATCCAAATCTTTTGCCGGAACATGCACATAGCCCAAAAACGTTTTTTTCAGATGCGTATACAGGACGGGAAACCGCGGCCTGAGCGCCCGGACGGACACACCAAGCACCTGCGCATCCACCGCCTCAGTTAAAACGGCGCACAAGCGAAATAGATACCCGCGCCTACCGAAGCTCAGCGCCGGATAGAGCATCGAAACGGCATCCAGCCGCTCATACGGCACAGACATATGACCATCCTTTCACCCGGCAGCACAGAATCGGTCAGGCAGTCGTGTCTGCCTGGCGAATATACATGGAGCGGTTGCCGGACTCTTTTTCCACCATCGTTAAGGTGCTATCCTCAATCGAATAGGTATAGCTTTTCGTGATGCTCTTGCTGTAAATGGAATAATTGATCGTAAGGGTATTATCCTCCCCGATGGAATATGTTCCCTTTACCGAGCCTGTAAACGGGATGTTGACGACCGGCACGGTGAAATTCGCATAGGTCAGCTCCACAATCCCCTCTTCCTGAAATTCATAGCCGCTCATATTGGAGGAATCCATCCATTTGCCCAGCAGCTTCTTCTCCGGGCCAGCACAGGCGGTCAGCGCCGTCAACATCAGGATTGCAGCTAGGAGCAACGCAAGCAGTTTCCATACTTTTTTCATTTCATATCCATCCTTCCAGCAGCGGAGCCCCGACCAATAAAAGCAGGGCTGTTCACCGCTTTTTCTTATTTATTATACGGGATACATACAAAAAAGTCCATCCATTTCTAAGCCTGTGCTTTTCAAGAAAAACACAAAACTCCCGGCAGAAGATTTCTGCCGGGAGGGAACAATAAAAAGGCTTTTATACCGCTTCCATGGAGGCACAAATCGCATCCACCATTGCATCCACATCGGGCATTTGCTCCTTTTTCAACGCAGAGCGGATTTCCAGCGGCTCGCAGACGAGCGCCATATTCTTCATGCCCTCCACCTGCTTTTTCATCAGGTTCGCCGCCGCAGGCGCCCAAGAGCCGTTGCCGATGATCGCCACCTTACGGTTTTGCAGGTTGAGCGCCGCCATCTCATGGAGAAGGCCGTGCATTCCGTAATAAATTCCCATGTTATAGGTGGGCGAAGCGAGCACCATATGGCTCAAACGGAACATCTCTGCAATGATCTCGGAGGGATGCGTTTTGGAAACATCGAAAACGCTCAGGTTTGCAATCCCGCGCTGCGCCAGCTTGCCTGCAAGCAGATCCACCGCATTTTCCGTATTGCCATACATAGAGGCATAGGCCAGCACCACACCGGGCTCCTCCGGGATATATTTGCTCCACCGATCATACTTATCCAGAATATAACCGAGATCCTCGCGCCAAACTGGGCCATGCAGCGGACAAATCATTTTTACATCGACACCGCCAAGCTTTTTCAGGGTGGCCTGCACCTGCGGGCCATATTTGCCCACAATATTGGCATAATACCGGCGCGCTTCCGAAAGGTAGATCCGCTCAAAATCCTTTTCGTCGCTGAAAATATCCCCATCATGCGCACCGAATGAGCCAAAGGCATCCGCCGCAAAGAGGATGCCCTGGCTCTCCTCAAATGCCAACATCACTTCCGGCCAATGCACCATAGGGGCAAAATAAAACTGCAATGTGTGCGCGCCCAGCGGTAGCGAGTCGCCCTCGCGCACCTCTATGCAGCGATCGTCCAGTGAAAAATCATAAAACTGGCGGATCATTTGAAATGTTTTTTGATTGCCTACAATTTTCATTTCCGGATAGCGGCGCGCAAGCTCCTCAATGTTAGCGCAGTGATCCGGCTCCATATGGTTTACCACTAGATAATCAATCGCGCGCCCTGCCAGCAGACGATCCATATTCTCAAAAAACTGCCGGGTGATTGCCGCATCTACCGTATCCATTAAAGCTACTTTATCATCTAAAATCAGGTAGGAATTATAGGCTACGCCCTGCGGCAGTGGAAACATATTTTCAAACAACGCTAGACGTCTGTCGTTGCCACCCACCCAGTGAATTCCAGGTGAAATTTCCCTTGTGTAATCCATACGATTCAGCCTCCAAATTCAGCATGATCTCTGTGCATTATGTTAGCTTATCCTAACAAGGCTCATTTTACGCCAATTTCAGGAAAAAGTCAAACTGTAATGCGTAAAAACACAACCTCCCGCAAAGAAAAAATATACAACAGCTGGCGTTTCGCGCCGACAGGCATTTTTCCAATGCTTCAAACTCTGTTTGAAGCTCTAACCTCTGCGAAATGAGCGGCGTAGCCACAGGCCATCAGCCCGAATCAATGGCTCAATGTTCTTCACAACCCTCAAAATCTTTGATTTTGCCAGCGTTTTGTAAAGTTATTATGCCACACTCCCCCAGCCCTCAATCACGCCCAAGCCGGTTTGCGGCAAAAATAAACCACCGTATTTTCCGAAGAAAAACGGCGGTTCACTTCCACTGCGCGCTGGGGGGCTAAGAGAGAACCGGGGCAAGACGTGTTTCCGCTTTTGCAAACGAAAACACGTCACAGTTCTTCTCGCGCAGTTCTTTGGCTGAAATACACACAACATCGCGGCAGGCGCCGCCGGCGAGGCGGACGCGTTCACGCAGCGTATCCATTGCTTTTGCAGCGTGCCGCCCATCATATAAAAGCAGGCCTGAAATCGCCCTGCCGCGCAAGTCCACCTTATGCAAAAAGGCGTTTACTGCGGGCACCGGGCTGCCATGCCAAACAGGAGTGGCCAAAATAACCGTATCATACGCATCAAAATCGATTTCAAACGGATCGATTTGCGACCCCAGGCCCCTGGAGGCCAGATAGGAGCCAACCGTAGCGGCGGAAAGCACGCCTCGATCATAGCGCTCGCGCAGTTCCAAAACGTCCACTTCCCCCTCCCGTGCAGAAGCTTCACAGAGCGAGCGAATATTTTTTTGATTGGAATAGTAAACCAATAATGTTTTCAAAAGACTTCACCGTAAGCTTTCAGTTCTTCTACACGTTTGTCCAGTTGTTCCTGACGGATGTCGATAGCTACAACTTTTGCTCCCTGCTGTACAAAGTGTTGGGCAATATTTCCGCCCAGTACACCACCTGCTCCGGTAATAACAGCAACTTTACCGGCAATACTAAATAATTCGTTCATGGTTTCTATCAAATGTTTTTATGAATGGATGCAAAAATAGCGGGTTTTTATACATGCTATGATGCGCATTTTTGCAAGATATTTACCTATCTTTGCAAAAGCAGTTTAGAAAGGAGATTTATGAAGAAGATAATGAATGAGAAGTTGACTATTACGACTTCCAATCCCGTCCGTGCCCGCTTTTATGAATATCCGCGTTTCACGTATCCGTGGCATTTTCATAGTGAGTATGAAATTATTTATGTGGAGAAGGGAGAGGGGGATTGTTTGGTGGGTGACAGCATTATCGCCTATTCAAAAGGTGATTTGATTCTTTTCGGTTCCGAACTGCCTCATAGTATGCAAAGTCCACCGGACGACGGGGAAGAATCTGATAACGAAGAAAAATCCGAACTGAAAGTAAGAGGAGTCAATATTCAGTTTGAGAAAGATTTTATGCATTATTCTATTTCTCAATATTCCCAGTTTATTCCTATCAGGAATTTATTAGAGGATGCTTGCAGAGGAATAAAATTCACAATTACCCGTTCGGGGAAAATCATTAAGTTATTGGAACAAATTCCTTCTGCCAAAGGAGCAGATCAAATCATCCTGTTGCTTTCACTTCTACAGATGATGGCTATCAGCAATCATAAGAAATATCTGACTACTTCTCATTATACTCCGTCCCCTTCGATTATGCGTAATGAAAGAATGGAAAAGGTGATTGCCTATTTGAATAAACATTATACCGAGTCTATCGGTCTGGATGAAATTGCTTCTTATACAGCGATGAACCCTACTGCTTTCTGCCGATACTTTAAAGAAAACACAGGAAAGACATTCAAAGAGTATGTACTTGA
>OGXI01001788.1_pt1 | contig 17208 bp, 14 predicted proteins | sample 1576221 | NCBI WGS metagenome assembly OGXI01 (sample SAMEA3541523, study PRJEB24748) | human gut metagenome | biome: human gut; feature: human-associated habitat; material: faeces | place: China | collected 2012
GAGAAAAACATGAGCGGTGAAGACGATGATTACTTCAGTTCCATAGGAAACATGTATTCCGGCAGCTACGACCCCGAAGAACAAAACCGGGCAGCGGAAAGAGAAGCAGAAAAAAAACGACGCGAACAGGAACGGGAACAGGCCAGACTCTTGCGGGAACAACAGGCCGCGCAAGCCGAACTCCAGAAATCCCTTCAGCAAACCGCCCCCAAACCCGGTGTATTGACGGAAAACGAACCGAAGACCCTGCCGAAAACCAACCCCGACGATCCACTTGATGGCATACCGGATGAGAAACGAACCGACATCCTGTTACACAAATACGATAACGGTAATCGCAAACCGACGGATTATCTGGGCGGGGAAATGTCACGGGACAGACAAAACGAATACATCGATGTGTGGAAAAACCGGGTCACCAATTCTAATGAAGACATGCGTTATATCCTGTTACGTCAGAGTATGAAATACGACCCCAACGTCAAAAAACAGGTCGAACAGGCCAGACGACAATATCAGGAATGGCTTCCCCAACCGAAGGCCCAAACGCTTGAACTCCGGCTGGGTGACAAAAATCCTCAGACAACCGGCTATCGCACCCTTGAATACCGTCCCGAACGCGACGGGGTTCCGTCAATACAGAAGGCGATTCAATATGGCAATGCCCCGGTAAAGGTCGTGAAGGCGGATGACAATTTCCTTTCGCAGATCATGAGTGTGAATGTTCCACAAGATGAGAGCATGGGCCGCGCATACGACTACCTGAACGACAACGCCATCGCCCCGATGGAAGGAAACGAGTCATGGAAAAACAATCCCGTGGGGCATCCGGATTCGAGCTATGCCGAAGCGGAAAGACAGGCCGGGAAAGCGGTCACCGGGTACGTCAACAAGGCGATGGGCAGTGACAGCAAAATTCAGGGAGAAGATAAAAACCGTATTGTCGGACACCCTGACGAAAGCTATGGCAATGCCATCGGGAGCGTCTCTGAAAACATGGGGATGAACAGTACCGTCACCGGAAAGGGGCGGGAAGTGGTGGGGCACCCGAACATGAGTTACTGGAGCAACTGGAATACCGAAGAAAGCCGGAACAAGCCTCTCGAAATCGTCACTGACGGGGTCAAGAAAGGCGCCAGCGATGCGCAAATCCTGTTCCTTTCAGGTTCGGTTGTCGTCGGGAAAACCTTGTACGACCTTTTCGGGGGCGATCCGACATCTCTTCAGAAAACACAGAAATGGCTCGATGACTGCCAGCTTGAAGCACAAAAAAGGAAACCGCTTGAACTGAAAGAAATCTATGTAAAAGGCGATCCTGAAAAGACCATGCAAAACGTGACCCGATATATGTATCAGGAACTGGGAAACCAGATTGTCAAAGTGCCGGCTTATTACATTTGGGGCAAGCTTGATACCTTCGCCGAATTATTCGGTATGTCAACAGCAGCGTTTACGGCAAAGCTACATGCCGATATCAGGGATTCAACCGGCGAAAGCAAAATACAGCAATCCGTCATGTATGCCATTCCGCTGGGTTTGATGAGTGCGTTTGCCTTGCCTTTCAAGCTGAACATGTCGTTCAAAAGTGCGAAAGAAGCGAAGGATTACGTCATGACGATGGCGGCAACAGCCGGAATTCGCAAGGGGCAGAATGTGGGGGAAAGAATGGTTGTGAATAAGTTGACAAATACAGAGCAGGAACGAGGTAAAGAATAATTAAATATACATATTCTTTTTCTTGACCCAGTTGGATAAGGCTGTTCATAATAAATTAGCCTTATCCATACCTGTCATATCAAATGAAACCATCTTTCAAAATCCTCTGTATATTCACTCTCTTTCTCTTCAGTTTTTCGGCTTTTGCCGACAACGCCAGAGAAGGCATGCGGCTGTTTGAAGCTGGAAAATACCAGCAGGCCATGACGTATTTCATGAAGGAGGATGCCCAGAAGAATCCGGCCGTGATCAATCGTATTGGCTATATGTATGATTACGGGCTCGGCGTTGAAAAAAACAGGCAAATCAGTTTTCAGTGGTATAAAAAAGCAGGAGAAATGGGGGAGGCCGCTGCGCAGTTTAATGTCGGACTATTCTATGAGAAAGGTTATGGCGTTCCTCAAGATATAAATATGGCTATCGAATGGTTTCGTAAATCTGCAAAACAACAATATCCGAATGCTGAAGCGAAAATGGGTTATCTGACGGCGACAGGAAAAGGAACCAAACAAAGTTTTGTGGAAGCTATGAAGTGGTATCGGTCAGCTGCTGAGCATGGCAATATTAATGTTTTCTCAGAAATAGGAATTATGTATGAGGAGGGGTATGGCGTCAAAAAAAACAAGAACCGTGCTGTCCAGTATTACATTATGGGAGCTGATAAAGGAAATGCCAAAGCGCAGTATCTTTTAGGTCATGCCTACCAATATGGTCGTGGCATCAAAGATGATCCTGAACGGGCGCTGCACTGGTATCGTAAAGCGGCGGAACAGGGAAATGCCGATGCCTTGCAGGCACTGGGGGGTATTTATGTACATGGCCTGTTGAACCAGAAGGAAGACAGGGAAAAAGGTGAAAAATATATTGAAGAGGCGATTAGAATCCGCAAGCAAACGGGTCAGCTAGATCCGGCTGCGATGAGGCGGTTGCGGCTTTTGGGCATCGATATAGAGTGAGCTAACATCAAGATCACTACATAAATGATCTTCAGGAAATAAAAGGGCACGTTTGTGCCCTTTTATTTTTTGTTGGATATGACTTGTCAAGGTACCGGCATATTTCTTTCTGGGAAAACTGGAGTCGATTGCCCAGTTGACAGGTGTTTCAACCGCGGTCATGACCGCACAGCTTCATGCCGATTTTCGAAAGGAAACGGGGGAAAGCCATGTCGGAGAATCGGTGATGTACGCGGTACCGCTTGGCCTGCTGAGCGGGATGCTCTGGCCAATCAGGGATGCGATCAAATTCAAGGGACCCAAGGAAGCCATGGACTATGTGGCATCGATGGTTTCCAGTGTCGCTGTGCATAAGGTTCGGGATGTCAGCAAGGATATGGCTGTTAATAGATTTACAGAGAATAATCAAAGAAAAGATTGATAAAAAACGTGGAGTCGATTTATTCTTGACCATAATGGATGAGCTTTAACATAATGTGACAAGCTCATCCATTCTTATTATTATGAAACGATTTTGTAAAGCACTTTTCCTCTCACTCCTGATGCTTGTAGGTATACATGCTCTGGCTGATAACGTTACTGAAGGTAACCGGCTTTATAGGGCAAAACAATATGAAGAGGCGATGAGCTTTTTCATGAAGCTGGATGCGCAGAAAAGTCCGGAAATCATGAATCGTATCGGTTTCATGTATGACGCTGGTCGGGGGGTGGAAAGAAACGGGAATATTGCTTTTCAATGGTATCGCAAGGCAGCTGAAACAGGATTGGCAAAAGCTCAATACAATCTGGGATTATGCTTTCAAAATGGAATTGGTGTTAAAAAAGATATCAACGAAGCCATAAAATGGTATCTCAAGGCCGCAGAACAGGGATATCCCGATGCGGAATCCAAAATGGGTTATCTGACCGTAACCGGGAAAGGCGTCAAACAGGATTTCAAACAGGCCATGCAATGGTACCGGCGTGCTGTAGAGCATGGCAACATACATGCCATCCCGGAGCTCGGTATCATGTATGAGGAAGGTCTTGGCGTCAAAAAGGACAAGACCCATGCTGTCCAGTATTACATTATGGGGGCGGAAAAAGGAAACGTCCGGGCACAGTTTTTGCTGGCGGAAGCCTACCGTTACGGTCGGGGCATCAAAAACGACGATGAGCGTTCGCTCTACTGGTACAACAAGGCAGCGGAAAACGGGAGTGCCGATGCCTACGATGCGTTAGGCAGCGTGTATGCCAATGAACAGCTGGGGCAGAAAAAGGACAGGAAAAAAGCAGGGGAAATGGTGGAAAAGGCCATTGAAATCCGCAAGCACAATGGTGAGGGCGATCCCGATGCCAGACGCCGCCTGAGGTTTTTCGGGGTGAAGCTGGATGATTAGCTTGCTCAAAAAGGAGAAGCCAAAGCGCAAAGTCTGTTGGGAACATCTTATGAATTCGGGACTGGCATCACCAAAGATAACGAAAAAGCGCTCTACTGGTACAAGGAAGCCGCCAGAAATGGCAATATCAATGCCATGAAAGAACTGGGTTCCATCTATGCCAAAGGTCGGCTCGGCCTCCAACCAGACCCGCAGGAAGCCCGGCGGTGGAATGACATGGCTGAAAAAGCCGAAAAAAAAATGACGTCTTTTTGAAAGAACCCGATTCCCGCTGAAGATCACTCGTACTGTTCCAGCACGATATTTAACCTTTCCTTCAGAAAATCCCCGAAATCGCACTTGAAGCGCACATGTTTTCTCTTCAGGTTGGCGAACAGTCGGGAAAGCGTTTCCTCATTGATTTTGAAAGGCAGCTTGCCCTTTTTGTAATGCTCGAAACACGACACCTTGAACAGAGGCAGGTAAACGGCTGAACACATCGGCTCGGTAAAATGATGGTGTTCCTCGCAAACCTTCTGCCATTTGAACATCGATTTCCTGTCCATGTGCAGCGCCAGAAAATCCTCGAAATTCATCCTTGAAAACATGAAGTCCGGTATCACCGGCGGCTTGTTGTCGTACAGCCTTTTCTGGCTGTCCAGGTAAATGTCCTTGTCCACCCAGATCACGATCTCGGCGTTTTTCATCTGCCGCCGGATATCGCGGTACCGGTTCACCGCCGCCTTGTAGGCCCCCGTACCGATGACCTGCCCCGAGAACGCGAGCGGGATATGATTGGCCCGGAAAAAACGGTTCAGTTCCTGCAAATACACGTATTCGGACGAGCCTTCGCAGATAACGATAACCGTTTCAACCATGTGATGACGTTTCGTCTTGTTCATATATTCATCATATATAAGGGAACGGAATGCCTGAAAAACTGCCCGTCAGATATTGTTTTCTGAAATTCTCGATATTGGAAACGCCCCTGAAGTCTGAAATCCGCGACATGGCAGACCCCTTTTCCAGCGTCTTGCTGATGATTCCCACCTCGGAAACCCGGAGCAGGTTCGCATCGAGAATGTCCGTATTGTGAACCGTGAAAATGAGCTGGGCCCCTTTCCCGTTGTAGCGCCTGTCCTTGAACAGGCGCACCAGTTCGATCAGCAAAAGCGGATGCAAAGACCTGTCCAGTTCGTCGATCGCGACCACTCCGCCGGATTCCAGTGCCGCCAGAAAAACGCCCAGCAAACCGGCCACAATCTGTGTCCCTGACGATTCTTCGGTACGGAAATCGAATTCGACTTCCTTCCCTTCGACATCTTCATGGAAGGAGCGGATACGGTCCCGGTTCAGGATAATGTTCTCGCCCTCTTTTTCGAAACTCGTCAGGCGTTTTAAAAAATCCGGTTCCACATCCAGATACGTCCGCTCGTGCGGATCGCGTTCCAGCCGCTTGCGGCGGCGGTCGAGTTCCATCCTGACAATATGGATATCAAGGCTTTCCAGCAGTTCGGTAATCTTTGTGAAAGCGGTCTTCAGGGGATCGGGGTCATTCATTTTTTCCAGAACGGCCGCCAGCCGGTCGACTCCCCGCGAAAGATGAATCCCGTTTTCGCTGAAAACGGCGACATCTTCATGAAGATATCCGTAAACCGACGTCACCAGCGAATTCAGTCCCGGATAACGCGATCCGATCACCGAAAGAAATGTCCGTGTCTGTTTTTTCTGTGGCGTACTGCACTCGACGCGGAAAATCTCGTCCAGCCTGTCGGCCGGATAGGATGCCGTTGCCACAGCACCGAAAACGCACCGTCCGCGGTCAATCGAGAACAGCAGCGTTCCATCTGCCTTCAACGTCTCTTTCAGCACCTCGTCACGGTCGTATTCAAGCAAATAGACGAATTCCTTGCCGCCGATGACAAAACCCGCCTCGAAAATCGTCGACAGGTTTCCGTGATGCAGTTTGTCCGGCTGGTATTTGCCCCCGATATCGGAAATGGCGCAATCCCTGAAGACCCCCATCGCCATCAGCACATTCGATTTTCCCGAGGCGTTCGATCCGTACAGGGCGAGCGCCGGGACCAGCCGTTCCCCTTTTTTGGGTTCAGAGAAAAAAACGATATCCGATTCCTTAAAACCCGGAGGCGCTTTTTTTTCGGCGAAAGAAAAATTCACCTTCAAGTCGAGAATGGAGCGGAAATTGTGAATCCTGAAAAAAGAGAACACGAAACACTCCTTTCAAAAGCCTGGGCAAAAGAAAAAAAAGGTCAAATGACGGATTCAGTATACCGCATGAAAATCCCCGACAGACCATAAAATCGATTCCATTTGCTTCATGTCGCCCTTGAAAACGGCACTCAGGCGACTTTTGCCGTTTTCTCTCCGGACGCTAGCATAAACAGCCGCGTCCATTCTTCAATAAAACGGAACAGTGAATCCCTTTTTGCCTGCTTTGTCCGAATAATTCTATTCAATACAATGAATCGATCATCCGGGGGTTAACGGATAGATTGCCGGGCAACGAAAGGGAGAGATGTTTTAATTTTGCTGTCCGATCCAGCCCCCGGAATGATTACCTTACGCTTACCAGTGAAAAAGTCCCCGATCTTTCGGGGCTTTTTTATTTCTGCACCAGAGACAGGCTTCACATCCAGTCACTCGTGAATGATGCCAAAAAGGAAATGCCCGAGCATCGGCAAATATCACTTTCTGAACCAATACAGGGTGATTCCCGGCGAATTCCGACGGGAGTTCAAAAACGACATCATTATTGAACGAAATCCGACATATCCCGAATACCAGGCAGGACATTCCGGCAATGGATAGAATCAAAACCTGTCATTCGCCATGTATCTTCCCATGACGCCGTCTCTCTGCCCCATACAAGCCTGCACATTTGCATCAGGGTTAAACACGACACGCCCACTTATCCCACTCCGGTGCTTCCCGAACCGTCCGCTTCTTTCAGGTCATACGTACACGCTTCCTCTGGACTTGTAACTGAATTCGTGTTCCCACGCGAGTACTGCATATGGGGTCACTTTTCCGTTCGCCGTGTAATTCAGGCGTCCTCCCACTTTCGCGCGATGACTGCTGATGGCATCCGGGTGATGTGTAATGAAAGAAAAAAGGAGAAAAAACACTTCAGTTTTATTGAAGCAAATGTCCTAAATTGCGTTGTTTATTAGATAAATAATTTCCAGTAATATACGCACATTGGTAAGCGAATGGACATTCCGGCAGTTTGGGATGATCCATCTGCAAGCCATCTACTCTCTTTAAAAGCTCCCTTCACGGGAGCTTTATTTTTTATGCTCTCCCGGAAAAAGACTCCACCTTTCCCGGACGGGTTTATCCGAGGCGGAAACCCTTTTCACTGTAGCAGTCTGCCGCTTTCAGTTTTGCGACCATCTCATCAGAAAGTGGCACTTCTTCCGATTCGACGTTCATCAGCAATTTGCCGAAACCGTCGCCTGTATTCAACACTTCGAAAAACAGGATATGGTCTTTCGTGTAAAAACCCAGTGCTTCTTCCGGCACGGGAATACCCATGTCTTCAAGCACTTTTTTCTGTATAAACTTGTCGCCCAGCTGATCCGGTTCACTCATCACAGTCGCCCTTTAAAAAATAACGGCCAATTGAAAAGCGCTTATTGTACTGGCAAGATCAGGCCTGTCAGCGCATCGCCACGAAAAAAAACCGGGGAAACGCCAAAAGCACGTTCCCGTCCGGTCTTTCAGGATAGGCTTGTCGAAGTTTTTGCAGATACTGTCCGAGAAAATCCCGCTTTTCCTGTTGGGCAAGCGGTTCCAGAAAAGGCTTGAGTCCCGTCGATTCCAGCCATTCGACTATCGACTCGGCCGCCGGCATCACATGAAAATAAACCGTTTTCCACATATCGACACACCGGCAACCCGACGCGACAAGCAAATCATAATACCTGTCGGCTGACAGCAAACGTGTCCGGAGGACTGACGTATCGCCGATTTTCTTTTTCCAGACTCCATTTGCCGCCACTTCCCGCATCAGGGCATGCGACGGTTCGTCCAGATTGTCCGGCATCTGAACCGCCAGCACGCCGTTTTCAGCCAGTTGCCCGACCAGACGGCCAATCAGCTCTTCATGGCCTGGAACCCATTGCAATGAGGCATTGGCAAAGATGACGTCACATGGTGTATCTGCCTGCCAACCGGCAATATCGGCTTCAATGAACCGGCACGACGGCAGCTGACTCCGGGCTTTTTCCAGCATGGCAAAGGAGGAATCCACCCCGACGATGCTTGCCTCCCGCCAGCGTTCTGCCAGCAAAGCCGTACTGTTTCCCGGGCCACACCCCAGATCAGCCACTACGGATGGATTGGAAATATCGATACGCGAAAGCAGTTCAATGGCAGGCCGCGTCCTTTCCGACTCAAAGCGCAAATAAAGCTCAGGATTCCAGTCTTTTTCCATATTTTTTTCGCTTTAACAAAACCGGATGACAAATTCATGACAATAAGGGTCATTAAACCGGAAAAAGCCGTCAGTTGACGGCTTTTGTCATTTCCCCTCTGAAGTTATCCACCGGGAGAGAAGAATCAGTCCGTCAGGGATTTTTCCGCTTGTACACCCAGAAACTCGACCCGGTAAAAGTCCGCGCTATCATTTTTTTCCGGTTGCGTTTTTTTCACTGCGCAAACCCTGAATTCATAACCGTCATGGGAAATGTTGGCACAAGCCTGCCAGATTTCCCCAAAATTTTCTGTCTGTTTTTCAAAACCGGCTTTTTTCAATGCGTCGAGAATTTCCTTGCCGAAAACGGCGCAAAGTTCATCGGCATTGTCGAAAACGCAATCTTCATAAGCCACGTCGTCTTTTTCAAGATCGAGGCTTTCCTCGTCTCCCGTCAGAGAGAAACACATCGAAATTTCAAGGCTCGGAAGACCTCCGTGAATATCCATATTGCTTTTGGCCATATCGATATAAGCCTGTACAGTCGACTCGTTCACCCGGCCGGAAAGATTCTCTTTCACGAACGCTTCAATCGTTTTTTTGCCTTTTTCACTGATCACTTTTCGCATACTCAACATTCCGTTTAACGACACCTGATTTTTCATCCAAAACCACCTCTCTAGCATGGTCTTTTTCATTTCGCAAGCAGAGAAAACAGAAAACAATCGGATTCTTCCGTTCGCGCAAAAACAAGGCATGCCCAACCTGTTACAGGTGGAATATCGTTTTTTTGGACTTATTCACCAACTTATCCACAGGAAATGGGGATAAGATCGTTTGGTAAATCTGCCACACTCATCAAAAAAGAATTTATCTGAAAACACCAGACAGGACATCAGCTACGACATTCGTTGCGATCGCCACCAGAATCAGGTCGGTTCCGGCAACACGCCATTCATATCCGGCATGACGCGGCAAACGGGAAAGCATCCGTGACGGTACCATTTTTTTGGCAATTCCCGGAGGAAGCGGCTTGCCACGCGCCAGATTCTTTTGTATGCCCGGAGGCAAGGATTTGTAACCTGTATAACGGTAATCCACCGCAAGGCGACGAGCCTCGGCCACTGTAACGCCTGCCATAACCAGAGAAGCAGTATCGACATCCGTTCCTTTTTTTCCCTTTTTGTCTTTTTTGACTTTTTTGGCTGCCTTCTTTTCTGCCTTCTCCGGCTTGCCTTTTCCTTCAGGCGGCTTCGCGAATGCGGGCGTGCCGATCATCGACAGTGACACCAGCGCGACAATTACCGTTTTTCCGGCTACAGATAAAATTTTCATCGTGAAATCCTTTCATCGAACATAAACAAACACGTGATTCAAACACCCGGTTCAAAAAACCTTTTTTAATGCCGAACTGGAAAAATACGTCCCGAGTTAAGCCCTTTCTTCTCAAAAATCCTGACTTTCCTTGCCATATGGCAATAATTTCAATACCCTGTCGGTATTGTCATTTAGATTACCTGTTTATAAAAAATATCCCGCTACAGTGCGGATATCCGGACAGTCAACCTGCCTATGCAGAATACAGGCTGAATGAAACGATGAAGCGATTATTATCCATATTGATGCTTATTGCGTGCCTTTTTTCACAGGCACTCGCCGAGAACGTTCCGGGCCCGACAATCAGGGTCGGTTTCCCGCCGATTCCAGGTTTCAACGAAATCAACAAGAACGGTACTTACAGCGGCTACAACGCCGATTACCTGAGAAAGATCGCCCAACAGACCAACTGGAAATATGAATTCGTCGTCGCACCCTGGTCAGACTGTCTGAAAATGTTAAAGGAAGGCAAAATCGACATTCTGGGTGGCATGGAACGGACACCCGAACGCGAGAAAATATTCCATTTCGCCCGTCTCGAATCTTTCCTGAACGATGTTTCCCTCCTTGCCCGTGCGGACGACACCCGTTTTTTGCACAATAATCTCAACGAATACCACAACCTGACCGTCGGCGTATTGAAAGAAAGCCAGGATATCGAATCCCTGAAAAAATACAGTGCCGCCAACGGCCTGTCATTCAGGCTGAAAGAATACGACAGCCTTCCCCGACTGAACGAGGCCTTTTTGAAGGGTGAATTCGACATTATCCTTTCCAGCGGCCTGAACAAGATAAACGGGCAGCAGATTCTCACTTCATTCTCGCCGACCCCGCTCTTTTATGCGGTGCGCAAAAACGCGCCGGAGATTCTTGCCGAACTGGACAAGGCGCAGTCCCATTTCAAAAGTGTGGACCGCTTTTACGATTATCGCCTTTACCAGAAACATTACGGTTTTACCGAATCCAACCGTCCGACACTGACCCGGCAGGAACGACATGCCCTTCAGGATATGCCGCCGATGCGTGTTGCGTTCGTCTCCGGATGGCGTCCCATTGCATACATGAACGAAGACAAACAACACGGCATCATTGCCGATCTGCTCGCATCGATTTCAGCCAGTTCAGGCTTGCGAATCCGGTATGTGATGGCCGCATCCCATGAAGAGGCACTCGGTCTCGTCCAGTCAGGGAAAGCCGATGCCGTTTCGTTCATCGTCTTGAACAACCAGCTTCCGAACCAGAACGATCTGAAACTGTCGATCCCGTTTTTGCAATCTCCCTTGACCATGGTCATGGCAAATGACCGGAACAAGAAACTGCCGGTCACAAAAGTGGGCATGACCCACATCATGAACAAGTATTTTGTCGAAGAGCTGCTCCAGAACACGCCGGGCATCGAGGAAACGGTCAGAAATTCGCCTTATGCGCTATTAAAAGCATTGAATGCCGGGAGGATCGACGCGGCCTACATCAACGTATACAGCGCCAACGCCTTTCTCTCATGGCCCGAGTTTTCCACACTTTCCTCACACGAACTGGCCGATTACACTGTCGAATTCGCCATCGCATTTTCACCGGAAACCGATACGAACGTCATTTCCGCCTTTAACAAATACATCCGGCAATTACGTTCGTTCAAAATGCAGGAATTCGTCATTGCAAACACGGCGCAACGGCCAAATACCACCTTGTTCACACTGATCCGTGAAAAACCGGTATCGGCTTTTTACATTTTTTCGCTCGTTCTTCTTTTGACGATCGGAGTCTTCAGTTTCATCATCATCACGCGCAATCGTGCCCACAAGAGAATCGCCGACCTGCTTTACTTCGATCAGATAACCCGCTTGCCCAATCTTGTCAGATTCAACGAACTGGCTGAAGAAAGGCTCAAAAGCAGTCCTGCATCCCATGCGCTCGTTTACCTGAACATCAACAACTTCAAGCACATCAACGATATCCACGATTTTTCCAGGGGAAACTTTCTCTTGTGTGCCGTCGCCGACAAACTGAATGCCTTCATCGATGAAGACCGGGGCGAACTGGCCTGCCGTATGACAGCCGACCATTTTGTGCTTTTACTGTCCGTAAAAGACCATGAAAACCTGGACGAACGGATCAGCGCACTGGACGGGCAACTGTCAAGCTTCAACAATATCGGACTGAATTCCCATATCTCCTTCAGTTGCGGCATCTATTTGATCAAGTCCGGCGACAATATCAATACCGCCGTCAACTACGCTCACTATGCGCAGGTCTCGCAAAGACGCGCCAGTTACAATACCTACACCTTTTTCGACGACAAGCTCATCGAACGCATCCGCATCAACCGCGCAATCGAATGTGAAATGAACGATGCGCTCGCCAGCGGCCAGTTCGTGCCGTATTTCCAGCCAAAAGTCAGCGTGGCGACAGGACAAATAGTCGGTGCCGAAGCGCTGACACGCTGGATTCATCCGGAAAAGGGACTCATCCCGCCAGATGAATTCATTCCCCTGTTCGAGAAAAACAATTTCATCATCCAGCTTGACCTGACCATTTTCGAGGAAGTCTGCATTCTCCTTCGCAAGCTTATGGACGAAGGAAAGAAAGTCTATCCGTGTTCATGCAATTTTTCGCACAATCATTTCATGGACCGCGCCCTGCCGGAAAAACTGCTGGCGATTACCACCCGCTACCGGATTCCGACAAACCTGCTGGACATCGAAATCACGGAAACAAGCGTCATTTACGATATCGACGCCGTTATCGACATCACCCGGAAACTGCGCGACGCTGGCTTCAAAATCTCGCTTGACGATTTCGGTGTCGGATATTCGTCAGTCAACCTGCTTTGCCAGATCGCCATCGATACCATCAAGCTGGACAAAAGTTTTCTGGATCAGGCCTCTATCCTCCCATGCCAACGAAGCCTGATCGAAGGCATCGTCGACATTGCAAACGATCTTGGCATAGACGTCCTGTGTGAGGGTATCGAAACCGAAATGCAGGCCGTCTTCCTGAAACAGGCCAATTGTGCATTTGCACAAGGCTATTACTATGGGCGGCCAGTATCGTTTGACGAGTTCTCACACCGCTGGCTGAACCGTTACGAGCAGGATATCCTCCTCTCATAAACGGAAACCGGGTTGTTCCCGTATTTCCTGAGCATTTTTTGACAAATTCAGGCGCAAGGCAGCCTCATTCATGGCATTATGAACCGGGTTCAACCGCATTCTACAGAATATAACGAGCATGGCACGCAAAAAAATATCCGTCGCACCCACCCGGACAAAAAACATGGAACTGGATGCACTCATCAAAAGCGTCCCCGGACGCAATCCGGCCCTTTTGCTTGACAAAATAGGCGTTCTGGTCGAACTGGCCGGACGGCAGAAAAACCCGGAAGCGACTGAAAAGGCACTGGAGTGGTGTGCCATTGCCAAAAGAAAAAAACTCAATGGCGTACAGCGCTGCCTGCTCGACTACTACACGGCAAATGCATGGATCAGCCGCCATCACGAGAAAAAAACAGCCACCCGCCGTCAGTCCACCCACTGGGAACAGCCTGAAATCGAACAGGCGATTTTCCACCTGCAAAAAGCCGTGAATGACCCGGCCTTTCCGTTTCTGGACGAGCTCTTGCGCTGCAAAATACTGACCGGCCTTGGCAACCAGTTCGCCTTCATGGGACACTTCATCAGTGCCCTGACATACTGGGACCGTGCCATCGAAATCGACCCGGCCTTCGGCATGGCACTCGGCAACCGAGGGAAAGGCATCTCCGAATATGCCGAACTGATCGCCGATGACGACAAAAAACCCGTTTTTTTCGGAATCGCCCTTGAAAACCTGCTGGCCTCGACAAGCGACACCGCCCGCTATTTCGGCGATGGGCAGGGCAAGGAATACTTCCGCGCCGAGCAGGAAAAAATCGAGGCCATGCTCTACAACCCGGACGATAAAACCAGCCTTGCATGCGCGACATCCGTCAAGGGCGGCAAAGCGGGAAAAAACAAAAGCGCCCGGAAATGGAAACTCTTGCACAAGCTCTACCTGAACCCCGTCAATGACCTGTGCCGGACGCCAGCCGCCGCATATGACCTGATGGAACAGCCTGAAACGATGCCGTCTTCCCTGCGCATGACGCCGCAGGCATTCCGCTTCCTTTTGCAAATCCGGCTGGAATACATCGCCGCTCGCCAGCTTGCCTGCGACAGCATCCATGCCAAAGCCGTCAGGAAAGTGAAAAAAAACGGCCTTGCGAATACGGAAAATGAACCACTGGCGTATTCACTGGCAATGGAATCCCTGAAACTGGCTTACCGTTCGGCATATTCCCTGCTGCCCAAAATCGCACAAGTCATCCGGCTTTACTTCAGGCTGAAACCCGACCATGGCAAAACCGGCCTCAAAAACGTCTGGTACCGGGACGGCAATCCTGCCAACGGGCTTGCCAGTGTTTTCACCCGTTCGGACAACTGGCTGTTGCGCTCCCTCTTCTGGCTGTCGAAAGAATTGCCGTCCGAACGCCTGTTGCCTTCCATCAATGCCGACAGCGACCGCCTGAAAACCATTGCAGATGAACTGGAAAACCGTTACCTCCGGGTCGTCGAACTCGAACCGGCAGACGACGCCATCGTCGACAACACGATCACACGCGACAAACTCGAAAAAGCCGCGACAGACGTACTTTCGCTTGTGCGCAACGCCATCGTTTACCTGACGCTCGCCTTGCACATTGAAGAAAAAAAACGGCGGCAAACGGAAAAGGACAATCCGGAATCGGCTGAATATGCGTCCGTGCAGACGTCGCTTAATGCATAAACAAATCGGTGCAGGTATAATTTTGAATGGCCCACAAGGCATTTCAAAACGGGAAAATCATGAAAAAAAATTATGACACCCTCCTGCTCGATGCAGACGATACCCTGCTCGACTTTGGCAAGACCGAAAAAGCCGCCCTTGAAAACACGTTCGACGAATACGGCCTGAAACTCACCGAAGAAATCCGGGCCATCTATAAAACGATCAACCATGAATTGTGGTCCGCTTTCGAACGCGGTGAAATCACCAAGGAAACCATCACCTCTACCCGGTTTTCGCGTGTCTTCGATACCGTGGGTTACCGTGTGGACGGACGCACTTTCCATCTCGATTACCAGAAAGCACTCGGACGCGGTTACTTCCTGATCGACGGCGCAAGGGAACTGTGTGAAAAACTGGCTGGCAAGTACCGCCTCTACTGCGTCACCAACGGCGTCGCCGCGACCCAGTACAGCCGCCTTTCCGGCAGCGGGCTGGACAATTATTTCGACAATATCTTCGTATCCGAGGAAATCGGCCACCAGAAACCGAGCCGGGATTACTTTTCCGCTGTCTTCAAGTCTATCGGCCAGTTCGACCCGTCCCGTACGCTGATCGTCGGCGATTCGCTGACATCCGACATACAGGGCGGCAAAAACACCGGGATCGATACCTGCTGGTACAACCCGTCCGGCAAAATAGCTGAACCGGCCCTGAAAGCCGATTATGACATCCGCAAGCTCGATGAACTCTTGCCCATACTGGAGAAAAGCGTTGCGGAAATACGGTGAAGACAAGCGAAAACGGCTGCTCCATCCTTTGACACAGCAGGCACAACTCGCCTGAGATGACAGACGTCATTGAACAGGCATGAGACTGAAAACCCATCCCTCAAAGGCAAAACAAGACCATCCATGAGCCAGCCGACAAGCTACCCTGACCATTACCGCAAACTGATCACACTGGGCGTCCCGATCATCATCGGACAGATCGGCATGATCATCCTCGGCTTTGCCGACACCATCATGATCGGGCACCACAGCACGGAAGAACTCGGCGCAGCCAGCTTCGTGAACAACCTGTTCAACCTCGTCATTATCGGCAGCACCGGCTTTTCCTATGGCCTGACCCCTGTGATCGGCCAGCTCTTCGGCCATAACGACCGGTCCGCCATCGGTGGCAAGCTCAAAAACGCCCTATTGGCCAATTTCATTGTCGCCCTCGTCTTCATACTGGGCATGACCGTACTGTTCTTCAACATCGACAACCTGAACCAGCCTGCCGAACTCATCCCCCTGATCAAGCCGTATTACCTCGTCCTGCTCGGCTCGCTCATCTTCATCCTGCTGTTCAACGCTTTCAAGCAATTCGCCGACGGCATCATGGACACGAGGACGTCCATGTGGATTCTGCTCATCGGCAACCTGATCCACATCGTCCTGAACTACGCCCTGATTTACGGCGCGGCAGGCCTGCCGGAACTCGGCCTCTTCGGTGCGGGCATCTCCACCCTCTTCTCGCGCTTTCTGATGATGGCGATCTTCATTGGCATCTTCCTTTACCTGCCCCGCTACCGCGAATACAGACAAGGGTTTTTCTGCTCGCATTTCAACCGTGCCGACTTCCGCCAGCTCAATGCGATGGGCTGGCCGCTCGCCCTGCAAATGGGTATGGAAACCGCTTCGTTTTCCCTGACCACCATCATGGTCGGCTGGATTTCCACCATAGCGCTGGCCGCCCATCAGGTCATGCTGACGATCTCCACCATTTTCTTCATGATGTACTACGGCATGGGCGCGGCCACGGCCATCCGGGTCGCGTATTACAAGGGGCAGGAAAACCTGCCCGACTTGCGCCGCGCCGCCTTTTCAGGCTTTCACCTCATCATGGTCATGGCCGTCATCGCCACCGGCATCTTCTGGCAGTTCCGCCACAGCATCGGAACCCTGTTCACCGACAACACCCTTGTCACGGCCACCGTCGCCAGCCTCTTCATCCCCATGATGATCTACCAGTTCGGCGACGCCCTGCAAATCGCTTTCGCCAACTCACTGCGCGGCATTTCAGACGTAAAAATCATGATGGTCTTTTCATTCATCGCCTACTTTGTCATCTCGCTGTCCGCCAGCTACGTCTTCGGCTTCGTGCTCGGTTACGGCATCGTCGGCATCTGGATGGCCTTCCCGTTCGGGCTGACCAGCGCGGGCATCATGTTCTGGCTGCGCTTCCTCTGTAAAACCCGCAAGCCTTTAGCGAAATGATCATAAAACCGTTATAAATCAATATCTTGCCGATAGCAGCCAATCCGAAAATCGCCTAGAATAGGCACATGACCAATTTCTCCGGCTTTTTGCCGGGAAGAGAACAAGGATGGAAAAGAAACTCCTGTTGATAGCCGCCACATTTCTGGCAAAACTCGTCTGGCGATTCGGGAAAATAAGCTCAGGCCCCTTGCGCCTGATCGTCTTCTGGATCGTTCAGGCGTTCGTCATGGCGATGTTCAGGCTCATCCGGAAAACCATTACCGAACCGCCCTTGTACTTATGGGCGGCTTTTCCGTCACCGCTTTTGCACAGACCCCGGA
>OGXI01001795.1_pt1 | contig 17168 bp, 9 predicted proteins | sample 1576221 | NCBI WGS metagenome assembly OGXI01 (sample SAMEA3541523, study PRJEB24748) | human gut metagenome | biome: human gut; feature: human-associated habitat; material: faeces | place: China | collected 2012
CGTAAAGATGCCGAATGCGCAGATTCACTATTCTTATGGCTATTATATTGCTGGTGAAGATGAAACTTATTTTGAAGAGGCTTTGAAACTGGTGGAAGAGGCAGATGTGGTAATCCTTACTCTGGGTGGAAAGCATGGAACCTGTTCTATGTCTTCCATGGGGGAAGGTGTGGATGCTTCCAATATCAATCTGCCGAAAGGGCAGGACGCATTTATAAAAAAGGCGGCGGAATATGGGAAACCGATGGTTGGCATACATTTTGACGGAAGGCCCATTTCCAGTGATACAGCAGATCAATATCTGGATGCCATTCTGGAAGCGTGGAGCCCGTCAGAGACTGGGGCGGAGGCTGTTGTGAGCGCACTTCTTGGCGAATACAATCCGGGTGGGAAAATGCCTGTGACAACCGCGTACCATGCAGGGCAGATTCCCGTTTACTATAACCACCAGCATAATTCCTGCTGGCACCAGACTGGGAGCATTGGTTTTGCAAACTATGTAGACCTGCCCCATACGCCGAGATACTGCTTTGGATATGGGCTGTCCTACACACAGTTTTCCTATTCCAACCTGGTTTTATCGCAAAAAGAACTTGCGCCTTTTGGCTCACTCCGTATCAGCGTGGAGGTGGAAAATTCCGGCAGCATGGCAGGGGACGAAGTGGTGCAGCTGTATATTGCGGATAGTTATGCAAGCATGGCAAGGCCGGTCAAGGAGCTGGCAGGATTTAAGCGGATTACCTTGAAACCGGGGGAGAAAAAGACGGTTGCCTTTGAAGTAGAGGCAAGCCAGATGGCTTTTTTGGACAAAGATATGCGCTGGAAAGTGGAAAAGGGGGATTTCCTGGTCGAGATAGGAAGTTCTTCAGAGGATATCCGGCTGAAAGATACATACAGAGTTACAGAGGATGGCTGGCTTGAGGGAAGAAACAGGGGATTTTATGCGAAAGCTGCTGAACTGAAAAATTAGAGGATGGAAGACAAAGGATATAATCAAAACATAATTTACAATAAGAAAGCACATTTTACAATATTTAAGCTAGGCTGTATGGTAAGATGCGTATAAAGATGAAAAGAGCAATGTTCCGACTGTGGGATTGGTGTTCATGCGCTGCCTGGCACAACCCCGTACAGAAACCCAGGGCAGTGCGGAAATGGAGGAAATGATGAGACAGCATATAAGGATACACAAGGCGGAACCGAATAAGGGGATATTGGATTATTCCCATCTTTTGGACGCACCGGCGGGAAAGCATGGATTTGTGGAGGCAAAAAACGGGCATCTGTATTTTGAGGATGGGGAGCGGGCAAGATTCCTTGGATTTAATGTGGCGGCACGTTCCAATACGCCGGATCACGAGACTGCCGATAAAATGGCGGAACGTTTTGCCAGTATGGGAGTGAACCTGATCCGTCTCCATGCGGCTGATGCGCCGGTAGGGGAAGAGGCTGGAAGCTGGAGCAGCTGTAAGGAGGCGCCGCTGCTTGACTATGCCGGGGGAAACAGCAGGAAATTCAATCCGGAAGGGTTAGACCGCTTTGATTATTTTGCCGCAAAATTAAAAGAAAAGGGAATATACCTGCATATTGACCTGATCGTTGCAAGAGAGTTCCAGCCTGGGGATGAGATGGATTATCCGGGCGGCGCGCCGTCCTGTATCAAACGCTACGCCATGTACAATGAACGCATGATAGAACTCCAGAAAGAATATGCGAAAGAACTGCTCTGCCATGTGAATCCCTATACGGGTCTTGCGCTGGTTGACGATCCGGCGGTGGTGACGGTACAGATCAACAACGAGGATTCCGCTATTAAGTGGGTTATGGAAGCAGATGCGTCCGAACAGATGAAGCCCTACCGGGATGAAGTGCAAAGCCGTTTTAACCATTTCCTGCTGATGAAATACCACACCAGGCAGCGTCTCAAGGAGGCATGGACCAGCGAGGGGCGATGCGCCCTGGGAGAAGAGGAAGATCCGGTTTCAGGAACCGTGCGCGGCATTACGGGAGGCTTTTATCAGCCGGTTAATGATACGAACGGCCAGTGGGATGCGGAGGAAAGCCCGGCAAGATATGCGGACTTTATGGAATTCGGCATATTGATGAACCGGAAATTTTACCAGGATATGAAGGATTATCTGCATTCACTTGGCGTGAAGGTGCCGATTGTCACCAGCAACCTTGTCGCAGGCGCAGCGGATGTCTATGGCCATACGGATGGGGATATGATGGAAAATAACAGTTATTTCAACCATCCGTTGCTCCTGCCCGATATGGGGAGCACTTATATGGTAAACGGACCGGAAGAATATGTGTCTACGAATCCCCTGACATGGCAGAAAGGGATTGGCTCCATGGCAACCACGCTCTTGAGCCTTGCGTCAGTGGCAATCGTAAAGGGGAAACCTTTTATGCTCAGCGAGTGGAACGAGTATGGGGAGCACCCTTTCCATTCTACCGCCTTTGTACATACGGTCGCATATGCCTGTCTGAATGACTGGGACGGACTGATCCTTTATAACCATCACACATCGGAACACTGGGATGACCAGCCTGCGGATGAGATCCGGAATATTTTTGACGCTTATAATGACCCGGCAGTGGTATGCCAGTGGGGCTTTATGGCCTCCATATTCCTGAAAGGGCTTGTGTCTGAGGCAAAGCATTGTGTGGATATCGTCTATACGCAGAATGACTTAAAGACGCTGCCGAATTTCCATGCCATGCCCGCAATGTTCTTTCCCTATATCACATCGATGCGCAATGTATTTCTGGATGGCGGCGATACTTATCAGGGTGATGCGGATGTAGCTGTCAATGCAGGGTTCTTTAATGGGGCGCAGCTTTCTGAAGCGAAGCATAGCGTTTCTTATGCGTGGTCCAGATACCGGGATGCCGGGAGACGGTATCTGGACGATGACCGCCTGAAAAAGGCAGCCCATGGGACAAGGGAGATGGAACCGGGTGTCCATATCGGAGAGCGGACGCTTGTGTTTGACGAGATAGGAAGAATCGCGGGAGATGGAGATTACAGGAAGTTTGCCGCGATTATGGATCAGGCGATGAAGGAATGGGGCATCCTTCCGGAAGAGGCCGGATATGTGGATGGAAAACTGATTTCTGATACAGGCGAGATTATATTTGATCCTGAAAATGCCCGCTATAGGGTCAGCACGCCTTTCTGTGGATATTTCAGCGGGGTGCCGGAAGAGGTGGTTTCCTTATCGGAGGAAGTCAGTGTAAAAGCAGGTAATAAGAGAATTACTCTCGCATTGATTGCAAAAAAAGAAAAACCATTAGGAGAGGCGCAGGAATATATCCTTACTGCGATGGGAGAAACCGGCATGGATGAGACGGAATACCACACAGGACAGAAGCTTCCGGGGATGCCGTTTGAATTTACTGCAGTGGAGTTTAAGGGAAAGTTGTTCGCGGAAACGCTGGAAGGATGTATCTGCGTGAAAGCAAAAGAAGCGGAGCTTGAAATATTGAACCCCATAGGGGAGACGATCGCATACGTTGAAGGGAAAGAAGAAAATGGGGAAGTACGGTTTACACTAGATGGTTCGGTTCCGGGAATCCAGTATCATCTGACTGTAAAGCGGTAACAGAAATAAGAAGAAACCGGAGGAATTATTTATCATGGAGGGAAAACAGTCAGACAGCCAGAATTTATATGAGTTTACAGAGGATGGGAACAGCTGCCGGATATTGAAACCGGAGACACCAAGATACTGGTACAATTATCTGTGGAATGAAGACCGGTACTGTGCACAGGTATCCCAGGTCGGCCATGGCAGGAGTTATTTCTTAAGTGAGAAGGCGGATATGTGCATGATCAACCAGAATGATGCCAGATACATTTATCTGAGGGATGATGATGACGGAATCTGCTGGAATATCGGGAAGGGTCCCTTAAATGAAGAGGTTGAGGGATTCAGATGTACCCATAACATAGGGTATTCCAAAATTGAATCGAAGAAAGGTGGGATAGAGTCTTCGTGGCGAATTTTTGTACCAGTGAAGGGGCTGCATGAAATCTGGACGGTCCGGCTTTGCAATACAGGGGAAAGAGAGCGCAGCCTCAGCATGTTCTCCTCCGTCAGCTTTTCTCTGGAGGGATTTTCTTATCCCAGATATTATGAGATGTACCGGTGCATGAAAACAGGTTTTGATGCAGGGTTGAACGGAATCTATTGTGATTCTGCCCACCCATTTGCGCCCCATGGTTATTATCATGGTTTTCTGGCATCCACGGAGCCGGTATATGCCTATGACGGGGATTTGACACGGTTTTGCGGCTCGACTTCCACCTTGACCATGCCGGACGCTTCGGCTTGTGCGCTGTTCCAGCGTCCGGAGGTGGTCGTGCGGGGAAAGGACTGTACCAATTCGGATGCAGCGCTTTTTATCCTTGGCGGCGTGCTGCAGCACAAGATATTACTGAAGCCAGGAGAAGAAAAGGAAATCCATGTTCTGTTCGGAATATGCAGTTCGTGCGGGGAAGCAGCCGGGGTTGTAGGAAAGTATGCGGAAGATACCCGGAGGGTGGAGCAGGAGTTCCAGTCTGCAATGGCTTATAATTATGAGAAAATCAGTTCCTTGTCCGTCAGAACACCAGATGAAAAAATCAATCATATTATGAATAACTGGGTGAAAAAGCAGGCCGATTTTTGTATCGTTGGGAAAAAAGGAGTCCGGGACAATCTGCAGATTTCTGTTGGGTTACTTGGGTATAGGCAGGCAAAAGCGGAAGAAGAAATTCTGGAATGCTTAAGGCACCAGTTCCGTGACGGACATGCCGTTCTTACATGGTATCCATATGACGATACCCGCTATTCCGACCAGCCATTCTGGATCATATGGGCTGTCTGTGAGCTTGTCAAGGAAACAGGGAATCCGGAACTGCTTAAGAAAATGGTTTCCTGGCAGGACGGCGGGGAGGCAGAGGTTCTTGAGCATGTCAAGGCTGCGGTCAGCAGGCTGATTGCGGACAAGGGGGAAAACGGTCTTGTAAAACTGTTTTTTGCCGATTGGAACGATGCCCTGAATGTTACGGATGATGCGGAGGCGGAATCCGTGATGCTTTCCTGCCAGTCTGCATTGGCATTCCAGGAGTTGCAGCGGCTGATGGAGTATACAGGGGATGCGGCATATGCAAAATTTCTTGGTGAAGAATACGTAAAACTGAAAGACAGCATCAATCTTGCCGCATGGGATGGAAGCTGGTATGCAAGAGCCCTGAGCAGAAAAGGAAATATCGGGTCAAAAGACAGTACGGGCAGCAAAATCTATCTGAACGCACAGACATGGGCCGTGCTGTCTGGCGTGGCGGAAGAAGACAGGATTTCGCAAGTGCTTACAGCGGTAGATGGAATGGAACAGGACTTTGGCTTCCCGCTGAATATGCCGCCTTACCAGGCATATGACCCCCATGTAGGGCGGATGTCGGGAATGCTGCCGGGATTGTTTGAAAACGGGGGCGTTTACTGCCACGCAACGGGATTTAAGATCCTGATGGACTGTAAGGCAGGGAGGGCTTCAAAAGCTTTGGAGACATTAAAGAAAATTATGCCGGACAGTGAGAAGAACCCGTCAGCACGGTCGGGAGCGGAGCCCTATGTCTTTACAAACTGTTATTCCACGCATCCCGGCTATTATGGGAAGTCTTATCAGTCATGGACCACGGGAACATCGGTCTGGTGCATGATGGGAGTTTACGAAGGCATTATGGGTGTGAAACGGGACTATGAAGGATTGAGGGTAGACCCCTGTTTCCCGGCTGAGTGGGAAGAGGCGGAAGTGACAAGGCATTTCCGGGGAGCGGACTATCATATAGTGGTTCATAATCCGGGACATTTGGAGAACGGAAGGGGAACCGTCCGTGTAGATGGGAAAATATGCCCTGATTCTGTACTGCCCGATTTCAGGGACGGAAAGCGGCATGAGGTCGAAGTGCTGCTTGGGTAAAGCAGCATTTCGGTAAGAAAGCAGAGAAATTTGACATACAGGAAACGAGGAGGGTGAAATGAACCGGAAAGAGTTTGCAAGAAAGATTGCGGAGGAGTCTATCGTATTGCTGAAAAATGAAGAACAGATTCTGCCGTTTCCTGCACAGAAGGAGGTTGCTATTTTTGGCAGGGCGCAGGTCGGGACGCTGTATTCAGGGAATGGTTCCGGAGGAGCCAATATTGCGGGATGTCCCACAATACTTGAGGAATGTGAAAAGAATGGGATAATTCCAGAGCCTTTGCTTAAGGGGTTTTACACTTATAAGGTGAAAGAAGAGCCGGTATCCAAGGCGGATGAATTTGACTGGACGAAAGCCGGCGAGGGCATGAACTGTGGAATCATGTACGAAATTTTCGGCAGATACCGCGCTCCGCTCAAAGAGTATGAAGTGCCGGAATATTTGATCCGCCAGGCTGCGGAAAAAACGGATACTGCGCTGGTTGTGATTGGTAGAAATTCTGGCGGCGAGGAATGTGACAGACATTTAACAGAGGACTATTATCTGACAACGGAAGAGGAAAAGCTGCTGGATATGGTATGCAGCCAGTTTGCAAAAGCGGTGGTTATCCTGAATGTAAACGGACTGATCGACCTGTCGTGGATCAACCGGTACGCAACCATGAAAAGTCTGGTGTTTTTAGGAATACCGGGAGAGGAAGGGGCTGCCGCACTGGCAAGAGTTCTTTCCGGCAGGGTAAATCCGTCAGGGAAAATGGCGGTCACGGTTGCGGAGCGCTATGAGGACTATCCGTCAGCCGCACATTTTACATGGGATAAAGAGTGCCCGGATCAAATTCTGACTTATGAAGATTATGGATTGTCAGCTGAAAAAAATGGGAGCAGAGGTTTTGACAAAAGCCCTGTGACGGTTTACTGGGAGGATATCTACGCAGGATACCGGTATTTTGATGCGTTCCAAAAGAATGTATTGTTTCCCTTTGGGCATGGCTTATCTTATACGCATTTTTGTATTACAGAAATACATACAGAAAAAAAGCAAAGTGGGATAAAAGTGACCGCCAGAGTGAAAAACATAGGAGCAGTATCAGGAAAAGAAGTGGTTCAGGTCTATTTGTCTAAAATGGACGGAAAAGGAAGTGCGTATCCGATGCAGGCTCTCAAAGGATTTGAAAAGACATCTCTGCTTGATCCGGGAAATGGAGAACTGCTTTGCATTACAATTCCATGGAAGGAACTGGCAGTATATGAAGAAACGAAAGCCGCATGGGTAATAGAAGAAGGGGAATATGTACTCCATGTGGGGAACTCTTCCCGGAATACGGTTAGTGCCGGACGGATTCGGGCAGAACAGATATTTTGTTTGGAACAGTGTGCAAACCGGCTTACAATTGCTTCTAGCAATCTGGAAAAAATCAAATTTCTGACTGAACAGTATAAAGCAGCAGAGATAACAGAAAAAAGCTGTGAGCAGGGAAATGAGACGGGAAGGGAAAACTCAGAAAATATTATTATGATTGACTGGGAAGATATTCGGCAGGAAAATGCAGAGGAAAGTGCAATAATTTCAGATTCGGGATTGGAATGTTTGGGAAAACAAAAAACTGATTTCTCTGAGTTTTCAATAGAAGAATTGTCTTCGCTCTGTGTCGGGTATGGGCCAGGGATTCCTTTTGCAGTAGCAGGAGACCAGAGTCAGCCCTCAGCTATTTTGGATGAAAGCGGAAGACCACTGACGACTAACAGTCATCCGGCAGGGTATGCCGGCTATGTTTCTCCGGCAATGGTGGAAAAGGGGATTAAATCGATTTTTTATAAAGATGGTCCGGCAGGGATTGGTGAAACCGCATGGCCGACAGAGATGTTGATTGCCTGTGCATTTGATAGGACGCTTTGGTATGAATTTGGAAATACTGTGGGAGCAGAGTGCGAACAGCGGCAGGTGGATATCTGGCTTGCGCCTGCGGTAAATCTGCATCGGAATCCATTGTGTGGGAGAAATTTTGAATATTTTTCAGAAGATCCCTATCTGACGGGTGTGTGTGCCTGCGAGATTGCAAAAGGCGTACAGGAAAATCATCCGGTGTTAGTGTGTCCCAAACACTTTGCGGTAAATGAACAGGAAACTTTCCGAAGAGGAAACAGCAAGAGAAATTATGATGCTGTGGATTCCATTTTGACAGAACGTGCGGCCAGGGAAATTTATCTGAAGCCTTTTGAAATGCTGGTACGCGATGCGGAGGTTGCATGTATCATGACATCCTTCAACAAAATCAATGGTATTTTTGCCGGGGGAAACAAAGATCTGTGTACGCATATTCTCAGGGATGAGTGGGGATTTAAAGGTGCAGTGGTGACGGACTGGGGAGATATGGATGTCGTGGTAGATGGTGCGGATGCCGTGGCGGCGGGAAACGATATTGTCATGCCAGGAGGGCCACCGGTCATCCGGCAGATACTAAAAGGTTATAATGAGGGCAGAGTGACACGCAGTGAATTGGAAAGTGCAGTCAGTCATCTGCTTGATATGTCTGGTAGAATTTAACCCGGCGTTTTCTTAAGTGAATTTACTAAGGAGGCTTTAGCTTTATGCTCCTTTTTACGGTATTGCAAAGGAGTCGTTCCATATTGCTTTTTAAAAACATTTTGAAAATACGCTTGACTTGAAAAGCAGAGATAACTGCTGATTTCTGCCAGACTTTTGTCACTGTAAGCCAGAAGCCTTTTAGCATCTTCTAATCGGCATTTAGTAATGTAGGCACTAATGGAAATGCCCAGTTCTTCTTTAAAGTGTTTCATCGTATAGGAATTGCTGCGGTAAATTTTTCTGGAGACATCATCAATACTGATCGGTTCGTTTGTGTGATTACGGATATAATCCATGCACTGATAGATTTCGCTGGTAACACTTTTTGGAATATGCGCTTCATGTACCCTTTGGCAAAAATCCATTATCATGATGTAATATAGTTTATTAATTTCTTCAATAGAAAGAAGATATTCACATTTTTGAACATAAAAGTCTATAAGCTGATAGGTTTTTTCTATATCCATTCCTCCAGGAATAGCACCAAGTATACCTATTTTTGTAGCTAGTCCAATGAAAAAGTTTTTAGAATGACGCATGGGTGTATGGGCCATTTTTCCTTCTTTCCAGGCCATTTTATTGGAATATAAAAATGACTTTAACTGTTCCGTATTTCCTTCTCGTATATACTGATACATTTCAAGCTCGAAATAGTAAGAATTGTGGAAATCATTATTTTCTATATACTCTATTATATCATCAGAAGAATAATTGTCTGTGCGGTCGGCATAACCGATGTCAATATTATTAAGATCATGAAAATTAGTTTCTTTATGATTGAGACACAGGTGCAGAAAAGCAAGATATTTACAGAGCTGAAGATGACTGGTTCTGGGAATGGCACAAAGAAATTCCGTAAGCAGTTCCCGTGCGCTCAGCGGAATTGTCAATTCATGCATGAATTGTCGGACAAGCTGATTGGTTACGGGCACGCTGAAGGCTGGTCCTATAATCAAATCGTAATCTGTATTTTCAATTTGCACCCGCCCGTATTCCAGATCGGGGGAATAGCCGCAAAAACCCGGATTATGATCTGTGGGATAAATCCGCCACGCTGCCTGGGAAGTTACGGGCAGTGTTTCCATCATGGCAGAGTATTCTACTTGGCCGTTTTTCAGGAGAAATATAGGAATGTTTGTCGCACCAAAAAAGTTTTTACATAATAAAATATAATCCATATAAAGCACCTCCGGTAATATCCTGATTTTAGTATAGATATTAGAATTAAAAAAAGCAAGATGTAATATTACAATTTTGAAGAGTATTTTGTAATATGCATAGTATAATTTATGGTAAAATAAAAATCGCAGCAGAAAAATAAGAAATATTATTTTGTTTTGACATGACGAGATTAAAATAAGCGGAAAGAATTTATAAGGGAGGATATATGAAGAGAAACATTAGTATTCATAAGGCGGAAGCCAATAAAGGAGTATTGGATTTTTCCCATTTGCTTGATGCACCTGCAGGAAAACATGGATTTGTGAGGGTAAAAAAAGGACATTTTTATTTTGAAGATGGGATTCGTTGCAGATTTCTTGGATTTAATGTAGCGGCAAGATCCAATACACCGGATCATGAAACGGCAGACAAAATGGCAGAACGTTTTGCGAGTATGGGGGTAAACATAATCCGTTTGCATGCGGCAGATGCGCCTGTCGGCGAGGAGCCGGGAAGCTGGAGCAGCTGTAAGGAGGCTCCGTTGTTAAATTATCAGAAAGAAAATGGCAGAGAATTTAACAAAAAGGGTCTCGATCGTTTTGATTATTTTGTAGCAAAACTGAAAGAAAAAGGAATTTATCTTCACATTGATCTGATTGTGGCCAGAGATTTTAGAGAAGGAGACGGATTGGACTATCCGGGTAATCCTGGTTCATGCGTAAAGCGTTTTCCTATGTATAACAAACGTATGATTGAGCTACAAAAAGAATATGCAAAGATGATCTTATGTCATATAAATCCATATACTGGTCTGGCACTTATAGACGATCCTGCTGTGGTTGTAGTTCAAATAAATAATGAAGAATCTGCCATAAGCGGAACCATGGGAACAGATGGAAGGGAGGATATGCAACCATATAGAGATGAAGTGCAAAAGCGATTTAATCATTTCTTGTTGATGAAGTATGGTACAAGGGAACAATTAAAGAAAGCCTGGACCAATGGTGAAAGCTGTGCGTTAAGGTGTGAGGAAGATCCGGAAAAAGGAACTGTCTTAGGAGTGGATGGAGAAGCATACCAGCCTGTTAATGATCCGGCATCAGAGTGGGATAGCGGGGTAAATTCTGCCAGATATGCGGATTTTATGGAATTTGGAATATGGATCAATCGGAATTTTTATCAGAGAATGAAGGATTATCTTCATTCCTTGGGAGTAAAAGTACCTATTGTTACCAGTAATTTACTAACAGGTGCAGCTGATATTTATGGGCATATGGATGGCGATATTATTGAAAATAACAGTTACTTTAATCATCCGCTACTGCCTGTGCAGAATAATACTTACCATGTACTGGGACCCAGAGAATATGTGTCTGTGAATCCGCTGACAATGCAGAAGGGAGGAAATCCCAAAGCAACAACACTGCTTAGCCTTGCTTCAATGGCAGCTTTGGAAGGAAAACCATTTATGCTCAGTGAATGGAATGAATATGGACTGCATCCTTTTCATTCTACTTCCCTTGTACATACGGTTGCTTATGCGTGTTTAAATGACTGGGATGGATTGATTCTTTATAATCACCATACATCTGAGCATTGGGATGATCAGCCCGAAGATAAAATTTTAAATATATTTGATGTCTACAATGATCCGGCTGTTGTGTGTCAATGGGGGTTTATGGCGTCGGTTTTTTTAAAGGGTCTGATAAATGTGGCAAATAATCGGGTGGATGTAGTTTATACGCAAAATGATTTGCGGACATTACCGGTTTTTCATGCAATGCCGTCTACATTTTTCCCTTATGTGACCGCCATGCGGAATGTTTTCTTAGATGGAGGCGACAGCTATCGAGGGGATGCGGATGTGGCTATAAATGCAGGCTTTCTAAATGGAGCTGATTTGTCGGATGCAAAGCATGGGGTTTACTATGCATGGTCCTTGTATAGGGATGCATGGCGGAAAAATAAAGAGACAAACCGGCTGGAAAAGGCGGCGAAAGGAACGCGGGAAATTCAAAGGGGAGTACATTTAGGCAGGCAGGCGCTCGTATTTGATGAAATCGCCAAAATTGCCGAAAATGGAGATTACAGTGAATTTGCAAAAATTATGGATCAGGCGATGAAAGAGTGGGGGGTTTTGCAGAAAAATACAGGGTTCATAGAAGGAAAATTTATTTCTGATACAGAGGAAATCGTATTTGATCCTGCAAATTATCAATATAAGATCAATACAACTCATTGTGCATATTTTAGCGGTATGCCAAACGGAGAGATAAGTCTTTCTGACCGGATTATGCTGGAAGCGCGAAATGAGAGAATTACGTTGGCTTTGCTTGGCGTAGATGGGAAGGCATTTGACGATTCAAGAGAATATATATTAACTGCAATGGGAAATACTGGAATGGATGAAACGGTTTATCAGCCGGGACCTGAACAGGCAGGACGCACCTTCACTACAGTAATTCTGGGAGGCAGATTGTACGTCGAAACATTGGAAGGAGTACTTTATATAAAAGCAGAAGAAGCGGAACTTTTCATTTTATCTCCAGTAGGAAATGTCCTTGCAAAATTGGAAGGGCGCAAATCGGAAAAAGGTATTTGTTTCGTTTTAGACGGAGACATTCCGGGGGTACAATATCATTTGATTATCAAATCATGATTTTAATGGGAATATTTGGAAGATTAGAAATAAAGTGAAAAGAAAATATAAAATGAATATAGAATTTTATAATTGCATGTGCTATTTTACAATATTTACAAGAATTGATTTGATAAAATCTTTAATACAAGGAGCCGGTTTCAGATAATTTAAAGAGAAAGAGAGGAAAAGTATGAAAAAGAAGTTAATTGCTGGCATTATGACTATTGTTATGATGGCAGGACTATTGACAGGATGCGGAGGAGAGGATAATTCCCCGAAAGAAGATTCAACTGTGGCGGAGAACAGTGCAGAAAGCAATGAAACACAAACGGAACCGCAACAGGCAGATGTAGCGGACGCGACAGGTGAAGATGTAACAATTAAAGTAGCAACATGGGATTATTCTAATACAGAATATTATAAAACTATATTTGATGCTTTTCATGAAAAATATCCTAATATATCTATTGAGGTTGTAGAATTTTCCGCAGATGAGTATGATACGGTCATTACGACTCAGTTAGGCGGTCATCAGGATTTTGATGTAGTGTTTACGAAAGGAACGCCCAGCCTTGCGGCGCTGATTAATCAGGGGCATGTGTATGCGCTGGATGATTTACTTGCAGGCGATACAGACTTTGATGCCAGTTCTTATGCCGGTTTGGTTGATGCGCTTAGCTTGGAAGGTCATACTTATGCACTTCCTTTCCGCTATGATAATAACCTGCTGTTTTACAATAAGAATTTATTTGACGCAGCCGGGATGGCTTATCCTGAAGACGGAATGAGTATGGAAGAGTATCATGCGCTGGCAGAAAAAATGACTAGCGGAGAAGGCAATGAAAAGGTATATGGTGCCCTTGTGGCACAGTGGATGGGTAATATATACATGTATGCAGCCAGGACGGAGGACTTTATTTTTGATGATCCGGACACGTATGATGCTTTGATTCCCTATTATAAGGAATTTCTGGCTATGCAGGATGAAGGCGTAATATATGATTATGGTACGTTGACGTCTTCAAATCTTCATTATACAGGTATATTTTATAATCAACAGGTAGCTATGCTGCAAATGGGGACTTGGTTTGTTAATGGCTTATTTGAAAACGCTAAGGACTTTGAATGGGGAGTATGTTCTATGCCTAATAATGACGGAATGGGTAATGAGAACTGTATTGGAGGCGTTACTCCAGTATCAATCGGTGCATATGCAAAGCATCCGGCAGAAGCATGGCAGTTTATAAAATATGTTTGCGGGGAAGAAGGAGCTAAGATTTTGGCATCTTGCGGTATTATTCCGGCTTATAGTTTGGGAGCGGTAGAAGAAGTGTTTGATGCAGCACCGGAAAATTATCCGGGAGCACCAGATAATTTGTCTAAATATATATCCTGTGAGAAAAAGGTGATTGAGCAGCCCATAAATGCTAAGGGCGGTGAAATTTATACCATAATGGAAGAGGAAAACAGTGCGATTATGACCGAGAGCATTACACCGGAAGAAGGCGTTCAGAATATGATTGACAGGGTAAAGGCTGTTTTGGAGGAATAATCAAAAAGATTTATCTACTTTTAGAAAGCCGTTCGAAAACACTATTTTTGGGCGGCTTTCATGTTAGACTTTGCATAAGAGGAGGGTTTTTATGGATAGGTTGAGCCACGTGGACAGGCAGACTAAGAAATCAAGTTTGAAAAGAAAAAAAACGCTGGTTGCATATTCGTTTATTTTGCCCAGTTTGACGGGTTTTTTAATATTTACATTTGTACCGATTATCTTTTCATTGATTCTTGCTTTTTGTGAATGGGATTCCGGAAATCCTATTAAGTTTATTGGGTTTAAGAATTTTTCATATATGTTTTTAAAGGATAAAAGTTTTTGGATTTCATTGAAGAACACTATTTATTACACGGTGGTAACAGTGCCATTGACGATGGTAGTGGCTTTGTTTTTAGCAATTTTAATGAATAAACCCTTAAAAGGAAGAGTATTTTTCCGTTCAGTACTGTTTTTCCCGTATGTGGCATCTCTGGTAGCAATAGCAGTGGTATGGCTGGCGCTGTTTAATCCGGAGATCGGACCAATTAATAGTATTTTGAGAACGCTTGGCGTTGAAAATCCGCCAAGATGGGCTGCATCTACTACATGGGCAATGCCGACGATTATTGGTCTGACAGTATGGAAAAGCATGGGATATTATATGATTGTTTATCTTGCCGCACTTCAGGCAATTTCTAAAGATTTGTATGAAGCGGCTGCATTAGACGGCGCTAATGGCTGGCAGCAGTTTTTAAATGTTACATGGCCGGGAATTACGCCGACTACGTTTTATATATTGATGATGCTGATGGTAACTACTTTTAAATCTTATGACATTATGTATATAACAACCCAGGGAGGGCCGGGTGAGTCTACTAAGGTTTTAGCTTATCATATTTTTAATCAAGCGTTTGTTAATTCAAAATTCGGGTATGCTAGTGCTGTTTCCATGGTTTTGCTGGTAATTATTTTATGTGCAACTTTTATTCAATTCAGGTTTGAAAATAAGTTTACCGGTAATGTATAAGGGGGAGCAAGATGACAGGCAGAAGGAAGAAAAAGTTTGAAAGTATAAAGACTGTATTGTTGTATGTTGCATTGATTTTTATGGCGTTTATTATGCTAATTCCGTTTGCATGGATGATTTCGGCGTCTTTAAAGTTGGAAAAAGATGTATTTTCCTTTCCAATTGTCTGGATACCGGAAGATCCGCAATGGAGTAATTATAAGGAGATCTGGCAAAAGGTTCCTCTTCTTACTGGTTTTTTTAATAGTATAAAATTAACGGTAGTTGTAACCGTTTTGCAGTTTATTACATCAGCGTTGGCAGCGTATGCATTTGCAAAACTGGAATTTAAAGGGAAAAATATTATCTTTATGATGTACATTATGACGATTGCCATTCCCTGGCAAGTGTATATGGTGCCACAGTATAAAATGATGACATTCTTAGGGTTGACGGACAGTCATTTAGGAATTATTTTGATGCATACCTTTACAGCAACAGGGGTCTTTTTAATGAGACAGTTTTTTATGGGAATCCCTGAAGATCTCTTAGAGGCGGCAAGAATAGACGGGTTGAGCGAGTATGGAATTTGGGCTAAACTGATATTGCCGTTATCAAAGCCTGTTATCGCGACCCTTTGTATTACTTCATTTACTTTTGAATGGAATGACTTTATGGGGCCATTGATATATTTATCTTCGACCAGTAAAAAGACTCTTCAAGTAATGCTGAGAATGTTCAACACACAGTATTCTTCTAATTATGCGCTGATTATGGCAGCAGCTACGGTTGCTCTAATTCCCGTATTAGTTATGTTTATATTTCTGCAAAGGTACTTTGTAGAGGGAATAGCAACAACTGGTATTAAAGGATAATCATTTTGCAATTTTGGACAGAAACAGCATTTTAATATTGTTTATGAAAATCTGTGCGGTATCCCGAAAGAAATTTATTTTCGGACGTTGCGTGCTGTTGGTTTCTTACGGTAGTTGTTCGGCGTCACCCCGTATTTCTTTAAGGGCATATTAATAGGGCTGATTATCAATGCTGATGTAACAGATGAAGAATTGAAGCAGCTGGAGAAGCTCTAGATGGTTAGTTTTGAAAGGTTTCTCGGGAAAAAATACCGCTTGTATCTTCCGAACACAGGGAAGGCGGACGAAAGGCAGCTGAAATTTTATATAAAAACCGTTTCATGAACGTGCTGATCATAACAGCAAAACATTTAACTTGGGTATATGGGGATTACCGCATTAATGAGTGTAAAAAATTCCTTATGGAAAAAAGCGTAAAGGTCACGGTTGTGGAATATTCGGTGTCAAATGTGACAATTCATATTGCGAGGCAGGTCGCCTAATAATATATGGATATCTACCATAATGTAGATGGGATTATTTCAGAAGATATTGTCGCTTATGCCTGTCTGCAGAATGCAAAGAGATGGAATATTGATGTGCCGAGGAATTTAAAAATCGTTGGATATGACGGTAATGAAGTTTTGCAGTTGAGTTACCCCAAAGTTACTACGATCAGGCAGGATGTGGGGAAAATTGCTTGAACCTGCATTGAGGTGGTGCAGGAGCTGGTGGAGGAAAAAAGCCGAAAATGAATAACTGATACCGATAATTGTAGAAGAAGGTGGAACAACAAAATAATGTTCCATCTTTTTTTGTATATAATAGTAAATTTCTCCTGTCGGAGGAATCCTGAATTAAAACAGCCCACCGGAGGTGAGCATACTGATAAGGCGAATGCCTTTAGAAGATATAAAAACCTTCTTCAAATTCGTCACCATCAAAGTCATCATTCACAGTGAGGAAGTAATGCATGTCTATGGTGTTTTCCATAACAATGGGACGGGGATGAAGGATAAATTCATTTCTTTGAAGTGTTCTTTAAAATCTTTTAAGGAAAATTCTCATGCTGCACTGATAAGTGCTGATCTGTACCAGAGGGCACATAGGTAATTGCGAAACTCGCTAGGCTCGTTCGCAATCTTGAAAGAAAACAAGGAAGAATTCGCGCAGAGCACGAATTCTGGAATGAAAAATGGATAACTGGACATTTTAGGCGCACTTTAATAAGCTATGGGCTTTATGAAAGTGGTAAGTCCTAAGCTATGAGTGGTTTTATGCTTCGAATATATTCGTGATGATTGATTTTATCTGCGAGAACAACAGTAATAAGTTGTGTGATTCCAGCAAGAATCAAATCAGCATGCAGAGTCTTCTCATTTTGGGTTCGGCGTCCTGCAAGACAGAGATTG
>OGXI01001801.1_pt1 | contig 17134 bp, 13 predicted proteins | sample 1576221 | NCBI WGS metagenome assembly OGXI01 (sample SAMEA3541523, study PRJEB24748) | human gut metagenome | biome: human gut; feature: human-associated habitat; material: faeces | place: China | collected 2012
CGTAAGTGATCTCTTTGAGCTTTCTTGCTTTCGGAACCTTACGCGGATCTGCTGTGTAAACACCATCTACATCTGTATATATTTCACAGGCATCTGCATGAAGAGCAGCCGCAAGAGCAACCGCTGTTGTGTCAGAACCGCCTCTTCCAAGAGTCGTATAATCATCATACTTGTCAACTCCCTGGAAGCCGGTAACTATTACAATCTTTTTGCTGTCCAGCTCTCTTCTGATACGCTCTGTATCAATTCTTTTTAAACGTGCATTTCCATGACTGCTTGTCGTATGCATGGAAACCTGAAAAGCATTCAGGGAAACCGCAGGAACTCCCAGTTTATCCATCGCCATTGCCATCAGTGCAACAGACATCTGTTCTCCGATGGTAAAGAGCATATCCATCTCTCTTTTCGGCGGTTTCTCATTGACATCCCTTGCCATGGTGATCAGTTCATCCGTATATTTCCCCATTGCGGACAGAACGACAACCACGTCATTTCCTTTTCTGTACTCTTCTATACAGCGGCTGGCAACATTAAAGATACGTTCTTTATTTGCAACCGATGTACCGCCAAATTTCTTGACAATCAACATTGTTTTACTTCCTCCATAATAAGTTTACAGGAAAGAGAAGATTCTCATATCTTCCCTTTCCTGTTCTGTTTACAGTAATCACTGTACAAATATTTATCTGAAGTATTGTATCAGTGTCTACCTTATCAGGCACACTATATGATACACGAAATCTGTCAGTTTATCAATCTTTAACTCGAATCTTTGCAAGTACCTGATCTCCGATCTGAGCCAGTTTCTCTTCAAATGCTCCCTGTGTCATTTCATCAGTGATAAATGCACATTCCTGCGGAAGCTGTCCCAGGCTGATGATCTCAACATCACCAAATACCTTCTTCGCTTCTTCTGCTGCTTCTTTTTTGATTCTCACAAAAAACTTTCCTGTCACTTCATCCAGTGGTTTCAGTACTGCCGGAGTGCTATTCCAGTTTGTCACAATATTAACATGGAGATGTTTTGCGGCATCCACAATATCACCAACTACAGCACTTGCTGTAGGCAGTTTACCTGCACCGCTTCCATAGAACATGGCATCTCCAAGCATATTTCCATGTACAAATACTGCATTAAACACATCATTTACACTGTAAAGAGGGCTGTTCTGACCGAGCATAAACGGTGCTACCATTGCATAACAGGTTCCGTCTGCCAGTCTGCGGCTGGTTCCAAGAAGTTTGATGGTTCTGCCAAGCTTCGCAGCATACTCCATATCTTCAGGTGTGATCTTTGTAATTCCCTCTGTATAAATATCTTCAAAATCAAAATATCTCTCATAAGCAAGAGAGGAAAGGATTGCGATCTTACGGCATGCATCATATCCTTCCACGTCGGCGGTAGGATCTGCCTCTGCATAACCCTTCTGCTGTGCTTCCTTTAATACAGTGTCAAATTCACAGCCTTCTGTGCTCATCTTATAAAGCATGTAGTTGGTAGTTCCGTTCAGGATACCTGTTACTTCGTCAATCTCATCTCCTGTAAGGGAAGAATTGATGACACGAATGATCGGGATTCCGCCGCCACAGCTTGCTTCAAATAAGAAATTAATGCTCTTTTCCTTTGCAATATCCATCAGCTCGCGGCCATGCTTTGCAACCAGAGCCTTATTGGAAGTGCAGACATTTTTTCCTGCCAGAAGTGCCTTCTTTACAAAAGTATAAGCAGGCTCCACACCGCCCATAACCTCTACTACAATATCTACTTCCGGATCACTGACGATCTGTTCATAATCATGGACCAGAACCTTCTCTACCGGCTGTCCCGGAAAATCACGAAGATCCAGAACATATTTTACATGAAGTTCCTGTCCGGCACGTCTGGAAATGCTCTCTTTATTTTCATTTAATACTTCAAATACACCGCTTCCAACTGTGCCATATCCTAAAATTGCTACATTGATCATTTTCTTTTACTCCCTGCCTAATATTTTCAGATAATGAATTCCTTCATTCTGTTCAATCGTCTCTACCATTGCTTCTGCATCCCCCTCGCCCGGAAGAATGTCCACACTCAGAGTAAGTGTGGCAACCCCATTGATAGGAATACTCTGATGAATGGTGAGAATGTTTCCATGAAACCGTGCAATCGTCTGCAGGACAACCGACAAAAGCCCCGGTTCATCATCCATCTGGATAATAAAGGTGATCGTCTTTCCCCTTGTCTCTTCATGAAATGGAAAAATATCATCTTTGTATTTGTAGAAAGAGCTTCTGCTGATTCCTGTGCGCTCTGCTGCATCCTGTACAGTGTCCACTTTGCCGGAGTCCAGAAGCTTCTTTGCCTCCACAACCTTCAGCAGGACTTCCGGAACCGCACGTTCCCTCACTACAAAATATTTCTTTTTCTCTGTTACTGGTTTCTGCATATCAATTTACCTGTCCGTTCTTTAAAGACATTTGTTTTTACACACTGGATATATTATCACACCACACAAAAATACGCAAGAAATATATTCTGCTGAATCATTGTGTAAAATCATTATGCCTCAACACGAAAAAGGCTGTCCTGATTTCAGACAGCCTTTTTTATTCTTTTATTTCTTCAGTGCGATCCATTTCAGATATGCATTGATGAAAATGTCAATTCCTCCGTCAAGTACTGCATCCACATTTCCGGTCTCCTCGTTCGTACGATGATCCTTTACCATGGTATATGGCTGCATAACATAAGAACGGATCTGATTTCCCCATCCGATATCTGTCACCTCACCGCGGATACCGGAGAGTTTTTCCTCTGCCTCCTGCTGCTTGAGAAGATACAGCTTGGCTTTCAGCATCTGCATGGCTTTATCTTTATTCATGTGCTGAGAACGTTCATTCTGACACTGTACCACGATTCCGGTAGGATAATGTGTGATACGGATGGCAGATGATGTCTTGTTGATATGCTGACCGCCGGCACCACTGCTTCGATAAGTGTCAATACGGATCTCATCGTCATTGATCTCTACATCCAGATCCTTCTTGATATCCGGCATAACATCACAGGATACAAAAGATGTCTGTCGCTTACCTGCTGCATTGAAAGGAGAAATACGCACCAGACGGTGAACTCCCTTCTCTGATTTCAGATAACCGTAAGCATTTGTTCCGTTTACCTGGAAAGTAACCGATTTGATACCTGCCTCATCGCCGTCCAGATAATCCAACACTTCCAGGGTAAATCCTTTCTTATCTGCCCAACGGCTGTACATACGGTAAAGCATACCGCACCAGTCACAGGCCTCTGTTCCGCCTGCACCTGCATTCAGCTTAATGATAGCATTCTCACTGTCATATTCTCCGGAAAGAAGTGTCTTGATACGGATATTGTCAAAATCCTTCTGAAACTCATCCAGCATTTCCTGAATCTCAGGAATCAGTGCAGGATCGTTCTCCTCATATCCCATCTCGATCATGGTTTCCATATCTTCCATCTGTGTAACCAGATTCTGATAGGTCTCCATATCATCTTTCATGTCTTTTAATTCTTTCATTTTCTTCTGGGAAACTTCTGCATCATCCCAGAAATCAGGCGCTTCCATTTCGCGCTCTAATTCTTCGACCTTCTGCTCTTTGTTAGCCAGGTCAAAGTGAATCCCTCACTTCCACTAATGGTTCTGTATAAGTCGCAAGAATGCTCTTGAACTGGTCTAATTCAACCACAGCTTCACCCACTTTCTTATTATAAATATTCTCTGTCGGACTCCCTGTGGATAACCGACTGAATTGCTATAGATTATAGCAGTCCTGATAAATAATTCGTTTAAAATAATAACATATCTTTAAGCAAATTACAAACAAAGAATTACTCTGAATCACACATAAAGCCTGTGTAATTTAGTTACTGTTCACATATCACTATCCCGCGAGGTGTTTTGGCATGAATATGCCAAAATCCCGAGACATACAAGCCAAAATTCCATTGCCGCAGGCAATCTGGAATGAATTTTGGCTACGTTACTGAGAACGGAGTGAACAGTAACGTAATTTATGAGAAGAAGCTCTCTGCAACACTTATATCTGCAATATATCCCACTGTTCCTGTCATATAGATAGTTCCGTCCTCTTCCATATCGATCTGTATCATTCCGCCCGGCTGATTTACATTAATACGGGATTCCACCAGTCCCAGCTTATAGGCTGCCGCTGCTGCCGCACAGCTTCCTGTTCCGGAAGCCTTTGTATATCCGGAGCCTCTTTCCCAGATTTCAATCTCCAGATTTCCCTTGTCTATCTGACGGCAGATCTGCAGGTTCATCCTCTCCGGGAATTCATCTGCATTTTCCACATAAGGTCCCAGATTCTTTACAGCTTCTGCACTTACATTGTCTGTAAAAATAATGCAGTGTGGATTACCAACTGTCAGGCAGGTAGCCTTGTATTCTTTTCCATGGAATACGAAATTCTCCTTAATTACTTCACGAACTTCACCGGAAACAGGGATATCGCTGGAGATAAAAGATGGTTTTCCCATGTTTACTTTAAATTCCGTTGCCCGGCTGTTCAGGCATTCCACATGAATCGTGCCTGACATAGTTTCAATGTCAAATTTTTTCTCAGTAATATATCCATTATCCATCAGATATTTGGCAAAAATACGCACGCCGTTTCCACTGATGGCAGATTCACTTCCGTCTGCGTTAAAAATACGCACACCCAATTTCCCATCAATTTCTACCGGTCCATAGAGCACACCGTCAGCACCAAGCCCAAATCCTCTCTGGCAGAGAAGTGCAATCTTCTTTCCCTGAAGCTGTACCTGATTTTTCTTCGGATCAAGAATCAGATAATCGTTTCCAAGTCCCTGATATTTACTCATAATAATTGTATTTGCCATAACCATATCTCTCCTTCTGATTTATAATCCCGGATACTTCCCGCTTTTGTATCTGCATCGATAATCAATTGTCGGGCAATCTTTCCAACTCACTTTGCTACTTGTCTGAGTCCCCACCCACTGCTTATTGCTCTTCGCAATTGAAGCAGGGGACTTACTTGATTCGGTTAAATTTTGTGTCAGGTAATTTTCTCATATCACATCCTGACTTTATATTCATTATATTTTATTGTTTTTACCATGTATATAGAGTAAAATGCTTAAAACATTGCAAAAAATGCTCTGTAAGTGTTACAAAAAAGACCATTATATCAGTTCTCTGATATAACAGCCTTACAGCAGCATCACTCCTCTCTGTTCAGTTTTCTATTTCTTTACCCTATTTCGAAATAGTTACAAAGTTTTTACGATTACTTTGTAATTGTATGATACTATTATCGTGTAATAATGTCAATATCTTTGTAGCATATTTTCTCAGAAATTATAAAATATATTCGTTACTATTTGTTACATTCTTAGTAATAATTGTACATTTGCGCATTAAATGATATGATTATACCATGAATCAAACTTTTCCCTCCGCTTATTGCTTTCCACTGCTTATTTCTTTTCACAATCTCCACAGGGGACTTGCTTGATTCGGTTAAATAATCATTGCAGATATCGGAGGCAGATATGTTATTATCAGAACAGTTCTATCAGACAGAAAAAACAGGATACCTGAACGAACAATTCCGACTTTTTCATCTTAAAGACCAGACCAGAAAGGAATTCTCTTACCATTATCATGATTTTCACAAGGTAGTTATCTTCATCTCCGGCAAGGCTGCTTATCATATAGAAGGAAAAGCTTATCAACTGAAACCATGGGACATTCTTCTGGTAAACCGCCATGCCATCCACCGCCCGGAGATTGATCCATCTGTTCCATATGAACGTTTTATTCTCTGGATTCAAAACGATATTCCCTGGCAGGAACTGCTGAAATGCTTCCAGAAAGCAAATGACCGAAGCTATAATCTGGTACGTCTGAATTCTGCTCTTCAGGAAAAGATGAAAGACATTCTGTTTGAACTGGAAAATTCCGCAAAATCCGATGAATATGGAAGGGAAATCCTGACACAGTCACTTTTTCTTCAGTTTATGGTCTATCTGAACCGTATCTTTCTGGAAAAACAGTACATTTTTGATAAAAAATCCTACACCTTTGACTCGCAGATTGCCAACATTCTTCAGTATATTAACCATAATCTGAAGGCAGACCTTTCTGTGGAAGCTCTTGCTGCAAAATATTATGTAAGCAAGTATCACCTGATGCGGAAATTTAAGGAGGAAACCGGCTATACTCTTCATAATTACATTGTAAACAAGAGGCTTCTTATGGCACGAACTCTGATTTCTGAAGGAATGCCCGTAATAAAGGCTGCGCAGGAAAGCGGATTTGCAGAATACAGTACTTTTTCCCGGGCATACCGCAGGCAATTCAAAACCTCTCCCAGTGAGAAAGTGTCCCATTAGGCAGCGCAGCCTCTCCACATCCACTGCTTTTATCCCTCCAACCATTCAATCCGCTTTATAGTAATTCCATAATACAAAAAGATGTAATCATGCCTGAAGGATTGTTTCCTCTCAGACATGGTTACATCTTTTATTGTTCTCAGGTCGGGCAGATATTCGCGCTCCGCTTACTGTTTCACTTTCTTCTTCGCTGTTGCACAGTAGAATACGAATCCCAGCAGTACCAGTGCAACGATCATCCATCCGGCCAGTGCTGCTGTTCCCAGACCTGCAAATTTATCATAGTAACCTTTCAGATAGATCACAATGATAATCGCCGGAATTCCATAGGCAACATAATTTTTCAGACATTTCGGGAATTTCATACCTGTACCGGCATTCACCTCTGCAATGAAATTGTCCCATCCCCATCCGTTCTTTCTGGTGCAAAACAGAAGGTAACCAAGGCTTCCAAGAGGAAGAAGATTGTTAGAAACAATAAAGTCTTCCAGATCCATGATATTGCTTCCATCTCCAAATGGCTGGAATCCGGAAAGTACATTGAATCCAAGCACACATGGAATACTTAAGACCACAACAAGAACTGCGCAGACAACAACACTCTTTTTACGGTTCCAGCCAAACAGTTCCATATTAAACACGATCAGGTTCTCAAATACAGCAATGATCGTTGAAACCGCAGCAAATGTCAGAAACAGGAAGAACAGACTTCCCCACAAAGCCCCTCCGCTCATCTTTGCAAAAATATTGGGCAGAGTGATAAAGATAAGGCTCGGACCTGCATCCGGCTGGATTCCATAGGAGAAGCATGCCGGGATAATGATAAATCCTGCTGTCAGTGCAACAAAAGTATCGAGTACAGTGATGCTTACAGCCTCTCCGGTAAGGCTTCTGGATTTGTCCAGATAACTTCCGAAGATCAGCATGGCACCAATACCAATAGATAATGTAAAAAATGACTGACTCAATGCCGCAAATACTACATTACCAACTCCTGCTTCCTTAATCTTCTGAAAATCAGGAACCAGATAGAAGCGGATTCCTTCTCCCGCGCCCTCCATCATTACTGAATGAACCGCAAGAATCACCATAATGATAAGCAGTGCACTCATCATTACTTTGGAGATTTTTTCAATACCATTCTGTAGTCCCATGAAACAGACTGCAAATCCGATCAGACAGATGATGACCATCCATAACATCATAGTCGGTGCATTTCCCAGCATATCGGAAAAAGACTGTGTTACTGCTTCCGGAGACGCTCCAACGAAGTCTCCCCTCAGACTCTTCACACAATAGTAGATCATCCATCCTCCTACTGTTGTGTAAAACATCATCAGCATATAACATCCAATAATACCAATAAATTTCAATGACTTCCAGCAGCTTCCTGCTGGTGCCAGTTTGTCAAAACATTTCGCAACACTTGTGTGGCTTCCCCGCCCTACTGCAAATTCTGCTACCAGAACCGGAATACCCAGAATAACCAGAAAGCATAAGTAGATCAGGATAAAGGCTGCGCCTCCATATGCCCCACAGATATACGGAAACTTCCACACATTTCCAATACCGATGGCACATCCTGCTGACACCAGGATAAAACCAAGACGTGAGCCGAAAGACTCTCTTTTCATACTGTTTTCCCCCTTTACGGAATTGTTATGTGACTGTTCATCAATCATAATCACATAGCTGTGGATGTACTGAACAGTTCAGACAGATATTCGCAATTTGTCAATTCAACGCGTTAACGTGTTTTTGCGCACGATAAAAGGGCCTCATGATTCAGCCCTTTTATTTTGCAGCAGACATAATCTGCTCACAATGTTCTGTTTACAAAATCATTATTGCCCGCTCTGTAGTAATGAACTCACCACTTACAGAAGTGGAAGTCATCTCGACTGAGATAAACGAATCAGGCCTTATTCTTACGTCCACAGCACTGTTTATATTTCTTACCGCTTCCACATGGGCAGGGATCATTCGGATATACTTTAATCTCTTTTCTCTGAACCGGTTTCTTAGGGCCGGCACTGTCATCCTTGTTTGTTCCGGTAACTTTAGCTACCTGCTCACGCTCAATCTTCTGCTCGACATGTACATGGTACAGCATACGAAGAGTATCTTCCTGAATGGATGTAATCATTTCATTGAACATATCAAATGCACTCATTTTATATTCAACAACCGGATCTCTCTGTCCATAAGCGGCAAGTCCGATACCCTGACGAAGGATTTCCATATCATCAATGTGATCCATCCACTTGCTGTCAATGCATTTCAGAAGTACAACTCGCTCTAATTCACGAAGCTGCTCCGGTTCCGGGAACTCTGCTTCTTTTTCTTCATAGAGCTTCACTGCCTCTTCTTTCAGTTCATGTCTGATCTCATCGCGTTTCTTGCCTTTTACACTCTCAGCTGTAAGCGGTCTGACTGGAATGATCGGAGTAAGAACACCATTAAATTCATTCAGATCCCATTCTTCGGAATCTACATCATCAGAGAAACACATATCAACATAAGTATCCACTGTATCCTGGATCATCTTATAGATTGCTTCACGCATATTCTCACCGTCGAGAACCTGACGACGTTCTTTGTAAATGATCTCACGCTGTTCATTGTTTACCTGGTCATAATCAAGAAGATTCTTACGGATACCAAAGTTGTTAAACTCAATCTTCTCCTGAGCTTTCTCAATTGCATTGGAAAGCATCTTGTGCTCAATCTGTTCATTCTCTGCAACACCAAGGGATGTAAAGATCTTCATCAGTCTCTCAGAACCGAACAGACGCATCAGGTCATCTTCCAGGGAAATATAGAAACGGGATTCACCCGGATCTCCCTGACGTCCGGAACGTCCGCGAAGCTGATTATCAATACGTCTGGACTCATGACGTTCTGTACCGATGATCATAAGACCACCCGCATTTCTTGCCACATCATCCAGTTTGATATCTGTACCACGGCCGGCCATGTTAGTGGCGATCGTAACCGCTCCTGCCTGACCTGCCTGTGAAACAATCTCTGCCTCAAGTTCATGGAACTTGGCATTCAATACATTATGTTTAATTCCCTGTCTCTTCAGCATGCGGCTGAGAAGCTCGGAAGTTTCAATTGTAATGGTACCGACCAGTACAGGCTGCTGTTTAGCATGAGCTTCCACTACAGCATTGACAACTGCGTTGAATTTCTCTTTCTTTGTCATATAAACAGCATCTTCATGGTCAACTCGGATAACCGGTCTGTTAGTCGGAATCTCTACAACGTCCATTGCATAGATATCACGGAATTCTTTCTCCTCTGTGACAGCTGTACCGGTCATACCGCCCTTCTTATCATATTTATTAAAGAAGTTCTGGAAAGTGATGGTTGCCAAAGTCTTACTCTCACGTTTGATCTTAACATGCTCTTTCGCTTCAATTGCCTGATGAAGACCATCTGAGTAACGGCGTCCCGGCATGATACGTCCGGTAAATTCGTCAACAATAAGGATTTCATCATCCTTAACTACATAATCCTGATCCTTATGCATCAGGTTATGGGCACGAAGTGCAAGTGTAATATTATGCTGGATCTCCAGATTCTCCGGATCAGCCAGATTATCCAGATGGAAGAACTTCTCTACTTTCTTCACACCATCTTCTGTAAGGTTGATGTTCTTTTCTTTCTCGTTAACAATGAAATCTCCGGTCTCTTCAATATCTTCACCAAGGATTGCATTCATTTTGGAGAACTCCCCACTCGCTTCACCACGTTCTAACTGACGTGCGAGAATGTCACACGCTTCGTAAAGCTTTGTAGATTTGCCACTCTGTCCGGAAATAATAAGCGGAGTTCTTGCTTCATCGATCAATACCGAGTCAACCTCATCGATAATGGCAAATTTCATACCTCTCTGTACAAGCTGTTCCTTGTAAATTACCATGTTATCTCTCAGATAATCAAATCCAAGTTCATTGTTCGTTACATATGTGATATCGCAGTTATATGCATCTCTTCGCTCGTCATTGTCCATCTCATTCAGAACTACGCCTACGGTCAGTCCAAGAAACTCATGAACCTGTCCCATCCACTCAGCATCACGCTTTGCCAGATAGTCGTTGACTGTTACAATATGCACCCCCTCACCGGTCAATGCATTCAAATAAGCCGGAAGTGTAGAGACCAGTGTCTTACCTTCACCAGTCTTCATCTCAGAAATACGTCCCTGATGAAGAATAATTCCTCCGATCAACTGTACTCTGTAATGCTTCATGCCAAGTGTACGTCCTGCCGCCTCACGCACAACTGCAAACGCCTCCGGCAGAATATCATCCAGTGTCTCTGTGTCTTTCAGACGGCTCTTAAATTCCTGTGTCTTATTCTTAAGCTCCTCGTCGGAAAGCTGCTCCATCTGCGGCCCCAACGCTTCAATCTCATCTACAATGGGATAGATACGCTTTAACTCATTTTCACTATGTGTTCCAAAAATTTTTTGCAATAAGCCCATATCTATACATTACTCCTTGTCCGTAAATTTACTCAGTATCCATTCTATCACTATCAAGAATGCAATTCAACCAATTTACAAAGTGTTTTCAAACTGTTCACACTTGAAATATTTTCTCATCATTCAAGAATTCTCTCGCATTCTTGTTGCGAAACTAAGCTGCATAAATTCTATACTAATATTTTTTAATCTGCTCATATGGAAGATGTCCTCCAAAAAGATCCAGCGCACTTCCTATTGTAAAATCCACTTTTCCACCCGTCTTTTTTCTAAAATGTTCAATGTCCTCAAGACTTGCAATTCCTCCTGCATAAGTCACTGGTATCATATCGAACTCTCCAAGAATTTTTGCCAGCTCTTCATCAATTCCTGCTGATTTTCCTTCTACATCTACACCATGCACCAGATATTCATCGCAATATCCGGCAATTTCCCTTAAAACTTCCTGTGTCAGTTTTACATCCGTAAACTTCTGCCAGCGGTCTGTCACTATATAATAACCGTCTTCTTTTTTCCTGCAGCTCAAATCAATGACAACATTTTCTTTCCCCACTTCATGTTTAAGTTTTTCCATATTTTTCCAATTTATCTTCCCGTCGCGGAACACATAAGATGTTACGATCACATGGCTTGCCCCCGCCTTCAGAAACTCTTCTGCATTTTCGTCATGGATTCCGCCGCCCACCTGAAGTCCTTTTGGATATGCGCCAAGTGCCAGTATTGCCTGCGCTTTCGTTTCTCTATAATATTCTGAAGATACCGGATTTAAAAGTATCACATGTCCCCCTATAAGTCCGTCTTTCTGATACATTTTTGCATAATAATCCGCATTTTCAGAGGCCGTGAAATTTTCCTTTGCCTGATTCCCCTGATCAGTAAGACTACCGCCTACAATTTGTTTGACTTTTCCATTATGTATGTCTATACAAGGTCTGAAATGCATGAAAAAACTCCTTTCCTTATCTAAAAGAAAAGCCACACTCTCACAGGGACAAATCCATTTATCCCCGAAAAAATGTGGCCTTGTCTTCTTATTTTACCTTCTTTTATTATCTGTCGTTTACATTGTCATTACCAGTCGTCGCATCATTCACTGTGTTATTATTTGTGTTTTTCCGGTTATCCGACCGTCCATCGCCATCCAGATCATCGACTACATCGCCTACGCCTTTTCCGACATCGTCAATCCCATCTTCCAGGCCGTCACCGATTTTGTCCATGGCACTATCGCCAGTCTGCGTGTCATTCGCACCATTGTCATTCACCACATCATTCTGCCCTGCTCCATTATCATTTGAATTTCCTGCACAGGCAGTAACTGAAACCAGAATACCAACACACATCATAATCAGCAATAACTTTTTTAACCGTTTCATAATTTTTGTCTCCTTTTCCGTATAGAATTCTACATGCAAATACTTCACTTGCTAATAGTAATATCTGCATTTTACAGTTTTCTATACCTTTTTAGAGATTGACATTATTTTACAGTCGTTCTGCAATGCGGCCGCTTCTGTATGCCTCCAGGAGAAATTCCAGATCATGGATCTGTTCTACCAGTTCTTTTCCCACATCCGTGTCTAAAACAGACTGGCGCTTTGATACAATTTCTGTCACAATGGTATCAGAATGAATATCTGTTTCATTTTCAATTGCTGATTCTTTAGATTCAAACGGCTCATGGGCACTTAAAATCATACCATAAGAATTATAAATCAGCGTATAGCCTGCAATTCCAGTCTGTTTCTGATATGCTCTTGAAAATCCTCCGTCGATAACAAATACTTTGCCTCCACATTTCATCGGATTTTCTCCATTTTTGGATTTTACCGGCATATGACCATTGATGATATGACTAAAGGAATGCTCTAGTCCGAATTCTTTCAAAATACGGTCGACCACCTTATCATTTTCCAAAAAATCATAATAAGGATTCTTTTTCTCCTTATGTGTCTCTTTTTCTGCCAGGAAATATCGCTCAAACGTTGCCATCTTGTCCTTACCGAACAGCGGTGAATTCTCACTGAGCCAGATATACCACATCATATCCTTCCCACGCTTTCGTTCCTTCTCGTCAATGGCATAAAATCCCTTTCTCACATAGCTTTCCAGCACCTCATAAAGTGCCTTTCCTTTGTAAGAACGCCCGTATATTTTTACTGACTTAAAACTTCCATCTTCATTCAGCGGAATACAACCGTGATACAACAAGTTGTTATTATATACTTTGTATAATCCACCTTTACTTAAAAGGAAATGCATATGGCTCTGTAATTTTTCGCAGTTGACAAATGCCTGTGTCAGACGTTCCAACACCTCTTCTTCGGCTTCCGTCAATGCATATGGCCGTTTTGGATCGATCGTTGGAAAGTTCTTATCCAGAAGTTCATATGTTTTTCCATCCAACTCGATCAAACCATTTTCATAATCAATCAGATGCAAAAGATTTCGGTGTTCCAGCTTAAATCCAGGATTTTTTTTGATAATCTGCCCTTCTATCTTAAACTGGATAATAGAAATCGCCTTATGCATCTTCATGTTCAGCATTGTTTCACTTGGATCATAGTCCGGATCATCCTTCAGTTCAAAGCAGCTGCATGGATCATCCCGATATGTGTTCAATGCAAATGTAGCAAGCGGCAGAAGGTTAATTCCATAGCCATCCTCCAAAATCTCCAGATTTGCATATCTTGCACAGATGCGGACAACATTTGCAACACAGCCCTGTTGTCCTGCTGCCGCCCCCATCCAGAGCACGTCATGATTTCCCCATTGGATATCCATAGAATGATAACCCATCAGCTTGTCCATAATAATATGCGGGCCTGGCCCACGATCATAAATATCTCCTACAATATGCAGATGATCTACAGTAAGTCTCTGGATCAATTCACTCAAAGCCACAATAAACTCTTCGGAACGTTTGATCCGGATGATCGTATCTACAATAGAATTATAATAGGACTCCTTATCCAGAACATCTGCTTTCTCTGTAATCAATTCCTCAATGACATAAGCAAATTCCGGAGGCAGAGCTTTTCTGACTTTAGATCTGGAATACTTACTTGAAGTCCGCTTGCAGATTTCAATCAGACGATACAACGTAATCTTATACCAGTCCTCCATATTTTCTTCTTTTTTCTTAATGAGCTCCATCTTCTCTCTTGGATAATAAATAAGAGTAGCAAGGGTCTTCTTATCCTTACTACTCATAGTATTTCCGAAGACTTCGTCAATTTTTCTACGAACTGCTCCCGATCCATTCTTAAGAACATGGGAAAATGCTTCATATTCCCCATGGATATCCGTAAGAAAATGTTCCGTCCCTTTTGGCAAATTTAAAATTGCCTGTAAGTTAATAATCTCTGTTGATGCCTTAGCAATGGTCGGATACAGTTGAGAAAGTCTCTCCAAATAACGTGCTTCTAAATCTTTCATAACCTCTCCTTTATATAATATGGTTGTTTTTTCCAACTATAATATTTACGGATTGCCTTGTGCTTTGCACTCCTGCAACCTGCCCCAAGATTCCTCGTAATATTATTTTAATACTACGTCTGACATATCGTATTTCCCTGCCTCTTTTCCGGCAAGGAATTTTGCAGCCTCTACCGCACCTTTTCCAAATACAGTTCTGGAGTATGCTGTATGTTTGAACTCAATCACTTCATCTATTCCTGCAAAGAGTACTTCGTGTTCCCCAACAATTGTACCTCCGCGCACGGCTGATATTCCAAGTTCTTTTTTATCACGTTTCTTTCTGACCTGACTTCTGTCATAGACATACTCGTACTGTCCATCTGCCGCCTCATTGATAGAATCTGCAAGAGCGATTGCAGTTCCACTTGGGGCATCCAATTTCTGGTTGTGATGCTTCTCAACAATTTCAATATCATAACCTGCCGGAGACAATACTTTTGTCGCCTCTTTCAAAAGCTGCATCAAAAGATTGATTCCAAGTGACATATTGGCAGAACGAAGAACTGCTACCTTCTTGGATGCTTCTTCTACCTCCTGAAGCTGTTCCTCTGAAAGTCCTGTTGTGCAAAGAACAACAGAAATCTGTTTTTCTACGCAATAATCCAAAAGTCCGTCTACTGCCTTTGCATTTGAAAAGTCAATCACAACATCTGCTTCTACATCACACTTTTCGATACTATCGAACACTGGATATTCATTTGCAACTTCCGTATATGCATCCACTCCTGCCACAATCTCTACCTCTGCATCTTCTTTTGCAAGTGTAGTGATCGCACGTCCCATCTTGCCATTGCAGCCATGCATAATCGCACGTACCATAATATTTTTCCTCCTTGTCTTTTTACATGACAGAAAAGGATATCACCCGGGATATCCTTTTATCTGTAATTATCATTCCTACTGCCATTCTTAAAAATCTCTATGCCAACTCAATTCCAAAACCCTTCATGGCCTGTGCAAGTGCTTTTGTGTGTTCTGGTGAAAGTTCAGTTAATGGCATGCGAAGCGGTCCGCAGTCTTTTCCCATAAGTTCCATTGCTTTCTTAACAGGAATCGGATTTACTTCACAGAAAAGCTTCTCAACAAGTGGAATTGCTTTTAACTGAAGGTCCAGACTTCCTTTCACATCTCCCTCAAAAAACTTCTCACAGATATCATGCGTCTCCTTTGGAGCTACATTAGAAAGAACTGAAATCACTCCCTTTGCTCCCAGAGAAAGTAATGGTACGATTTGATCATCATTTCCTGAGTACAGATCAATGTTACCATCTGTCAGAGACATAATCTTTGCAACCTGGGAAATATTTCCAGATGCCTCTTTTACACCTACAATATTGTCAACATTCTTTACAAGTTCTGCCACAGTAGCCGGCTCAATATTACAGCCTGTTCTGCTTGCAACACTATACATAATAATTGGTGCCTTCGCTTCTTTTGCTACAGCTTCATAATGTGCAATCAGTCCTGCCTGTGTGGCCTTATTATAATAAGGTGTTACAAGAAGTAATCCGTCTGCACCATAATCTGCTGCCTCCTTAGACATATCAATTGCTGTACGTGTACAATTAGAACCTGTACCTGCAATAACTGGGATTCTGCCTTTCACTCTGTCAATTGCAAACTTTACGCACTGCATATGTTCTTCTTCTGTCATTGTTGCGGACTCGCCAGTTGTTCCACAGATTACAATACAATCTGTTCCATTATTGCAGTGGTAATCAAGCAGTGCATCTAACTTATCATAATTAATACTTCTTTCTTCATCATCATTAAATGGTGTGACAATTGCCACTCCAGCTCCAGTAAATATAGCCATCGTACTCCTCCTGACTTTTCATGCGCTTTAAATTATCTGTCATGATTCATTATTAATTGAAATTTTAGCATCATTATCAAGGGATGTCAATGAAAGACTATACTTCTAAACAAGTTGCAAACATTCTGACCTGCCCATTTTTTATATTTCCACACATTCCAATTTACTTACAGATACCTCATACGCGGTTCTCTCTTCCGTCAGCGTATCCGATAACTTCTTTATATAAGTACGACTCTGTATTCTGCCTATGATCTGCACATGCTCTCCTACTTCAAATGCAGAAGCATATCTCGCATTTCTTCCCCAGCAGATACATGGTATGTAATCTGATTTTCCATATGGTCTGTTCACCGCCAGCAAAAGGTCAGCGATTTCTCTCCCAAGTGGAGTTTTCCGATAGACCGGAAGTTTACAGATATAGCCGTCCAGGAAAATGCTATTCGTCTTCGCTCCATCCAGTTCTTCATCAATAAACTCCAACTCTCTTACAAATACAGATAATACAAGCCGATTTTTTTGCTCTTCATGTCTGTTATAAGACCGGAACTGACCATTCACCATAATATACTCACCTGTATAATCTCTTGTCACATCAATCAGACGCTCCGAAATCATCAGTGGAATCCGGTCTTCCGAGTTGCTCAGACGCTTCACCTTTACCTCTACCATATAAAATCCTTCCCCGAATACCTCATGGCTGAAAGTAAAATCTGAAGCAATCTCTCCCATAATCGTCACCTGGTTATTTTCAATAATCTTATCTGACATAATTTTAAGTTCTCCTTCCTCTAAAACGTATTTCCTATGGTCTTTAATAATCTATGCTTAAAGTACAGAATTTAGAACAACTTTTTTAAACTCTTGTAAAATTTCAAAAATGTGGTAGACTAATAAAGTTGTATATATTAAATTAGAAGTGTTTACAAGTGAAGATTCAAAGAAA
>OGXI01001802.1_pt1 | contig 17133 bp, 6 predicted proteins | sample 1576221 | NCBI WGS metagenome assembly OGXI01 (sample SAMEA3541523, study PRJEB24748) | human gut metagenome | biome: human gut; feature: human-associated habitat; material: faeces | place: China | collected 2012
TGTAAATCGCCAAAACTGTTATTTAAAGAATCAACTAAATAGTCCATAGACGGGGGTTGACCAATCCAATTCGCATCAATATCTTTCGTGGTTCGTTGAACTGAGCTAAGACCACTCTCGTTTAAAATCAGTTTAGTTATCAGACCGCCCTTGAACACAATAGGAATATCAGAGGTGGTTATTTGTCCGAGAATTTCGTACATCAGTTTTTCCTGTTCAGTCATATTACTCCTCACAATAATATTCTATCGCCATCTGCTTCACTTGATTAAAAACATCTCTGTTTTCAGGTTTAATTTTAAGATTGTCAAATGATTCATTGTTGGCGAAATAATAATTGCTCAATGCTTCAAGAAAAGCAAGCTCATCTATGTTGTCATAATCAGAAAGCATATCGTTTATAGTCTGATTAACAGTTGTACATAAAACACCGTCAAAATTGAGATACTCAATATCGTCAAATGAATTGACAATATGATATTCAATGTTATCAAATTGTCCCTCGTTCTGAGCATACACCTGTATCTTAGATTCATTGACATAACCATTGAATAATTCAAGGTACTCAAGTGCCGAAACTCCGCACAGGATTAAATCCGTACCTTGAACCACATCTTGTAACCAATCGACATTAGAAAGATATCGTGTACTTGTAATTGACATCATAAATATCACCACACTTCATTTTCTTTACATATTATTATATGTCAAAGTCGGCAAATTTGCAAGTTTTAAGGACAACAAAAAGCAACCGTTCAGACGGCTCTAAACGGTTGCTTTTAAATTAAGCTAAAATTATATTTACCTACTGAAAAATCGGCATACAGAGCCGTTTAAAGCCGTTACAAGCTATTATAATCACAACTCTTGTTCACTCCTTTTAGGCTCTGATTTCATAACTGTTTTATTCTGAAGTTGCTTTGAAGATTTGTTCCTGCCGAGGATTTTATCCTTACCAAAGTAATGCGTCTTTTTAGGCTTGTCTGCTGATTTGTGCTGTTCGGACATTTCAATGTTTAAGGCAGTTATCAACTCATCAAGTCTTTTTGTGCTGCTGTTAAGCTCATCCTCAAACTCAAACGGTTTGTTAAGCATATTTTGTGCAGTCTTATAGTCAATATCAAGTTTATTGAGTTCTGATTTTTTATCGTTCAGAACATTTTCAACCTTAAAAAGCAAGTTCTCAATCTTTTTAAGATTTATAATACTTGATACGCCCAGTTCAACTGAATAAGTATAATTACCACGAAGAGTTGCGGTTATTTTATCAAGGAAATATCCGTCATTGATTACCTCAACACCAAAGTTGCCGAGTCCCCCTATGGCGATTCTCTTATTCTTGTTAGCATCCCCTTTGACCTGTGCTACAGCGTTGGTTAATGCTTTTGCAGCTACTTTTCTTGATTCATCATTTAGAAGTGAGTAAGCATCTTTTCCTATAGTAATCCCAACCCGATAACTTTCAGTTTTGACATCAAAAGGTATGTTTTTTACCGTCTCCATATCCTTGCTGATATTGCCTATATCAAGAAGTAATTTTTTGCGTTCTTCGGGATAAGCGTTCACCTTGTCCTCAAGTTCGTATCGTGTGCTGTTGTATTCAGACTTGAGTGCCTGCAATTCTTTTACTCTGTTTTCAAGAGTCAGCTTTTCACGGATACGCTCATCGCCTGTACAAAGAGCCTTGATTTCAGAGTAAGTCAATGCAGCTTGGTCAACATCTGCACATTTTCTGCCGGGCTCTTTCGAGGTCATAATCTGACTTATAAACTTCTGCTTTTTCTCCAAAAGCTGATAGCTGTAGGCATCAAAAGTTCCTTTTGTAACATAACGATAAAGATGTACCTTATCGTTGATATTACCCTGTCGAACCATTCTTCCTCGTCTTTGTTCAAGGTCGGACGGTCGCCACGGAACATCTAAATCGTGCAGAGCAATGATCCTGTCCTGTACATTTGTGCCTGTTCCCATTTTACCCGTAGAGCCGAGTAAAATTCTCACTTCACCGCTTCTGACTTTTGCAAAAAGCTCAGACTTCTGGGTTTCACTTTTAGCGTTGTGAATATAAGCTATTTCGTCAGCCGATACACCTTTTGCAATCAGCTTATCTCTAATATCATCATACACACAAAACTTTCCTGACTCTTCAAGCGAGTCAAGTTCTGCCACACTTTTTGTATCGTCATCTTTATTGCCATCAGCAGATGAGTTTTTGCTCGGAACACCCAAATCACAAAATACAATCTGTGTCAGCTTTTTGTCGCTTGTTTTTTCGTAAATATCAAAAACATTATTGACACAAACATTAAGTTTTGTACCGGGATCATCTTCAAATGACGGATTGATAAGTCGGGGGTCAAGACCGAGCTTTCTGCCGTCACCGGTAATTTTGAGCATATTATCCTGTGACGGATCAACGGAACCGTTGTTGACCTCATCAGCTCTGTCTGATAATTCTTCAACAAGTTCAGTCTGTAATTCTGTAGGTTCAACATCAACAATGTGTAATTCACAGTCAGGCACTTTAAGGTTAAGAGTATCAGCCGTGCGGACATCTGCAATCGTTTTAAACATTGACATAAGTTCCGGTAAATTTGCATATTCTGCAATGCGTGTGCGTTCCTTGAATTTGTTGCCGGCAGGAGCAAGCTCATATTCTTTTTTCTGTACGCCAAATGTAGATACCCAGTTGTCAAAGTTTTGCATATTATTATGACTTGCAAGGAAATCATAGTTGAGATATCTCATCATTGTATGTAGTTCTGTTACACTGTTAGAGAGAGGAGTTCCTGTAGCAAATACAACACCCTTACCGCCGGTTTTTTCGTCAAGGTAACGGCACTTAGCGAATAACTCTGTCGCTCTCTGAGATGCCCTCGAAGAAATACCCGAAACATTTTGCAGTTTTGTTGTACAGAACAAATTCTTAAATTCGTGTGCTTCATCGACAAAGAGTTTATCAATACCGAGTTCCTCAAAGTACACCGTGTTGTCTTTTTTACTTGATTGTAATTTTTCAAGTTGTTGTTCAAGACTACGCTTAGTTCGTTCCATATCCTTGACTTTAAAAGAATTGCCTTCTTGGTATTTTAGTTCGGCAATACCGGCAACGATATTATCAATCTGCTCTTTGAAAATATTTTCCTGCCTTTCAGGTGATAACGGTAGCATTTTAAGTTGAGTATGACCGATGATAACCGCATCATAATTACCTGTCGCAATTTTGCTCATCAGTCTTTTACGATTTTCAGCCTTAAAATCATCTTTTGTTGCAACCAATATGTTTGCATTGGGATAGAGCTTCAAAAAGTCTGCTCCCACCTGTTCTGTCAGATGATTCGGTACAGCAAACAAGGATTTGTGGCACAAACCGAGCCGTTTACATTCCATAGCCGTTGCTATCATTTCAAAAGTTTTGCCGGCTCCGACTGAATGAGCAAACAGAGTGTTACCACCGTAAATAGCGTGAGCTATTGCATTTTTCTGATGTTCGTGCAGTTCAATATTTGAATTCATTCCCGGAAAAGTAAGGTGTGAGCCGTCATATTCTCGTGGTTTAATACAATTAAAAGTACGATTGTATGTATCAACTATATCGGACCGTCTTACGGGATCGCTAAACAGCCAGTTTTTGAACTCTCTGCGTATCTTATTCGCTTTCTGTTGAACGACCTGAGTTGCCGGCACATCAATTACTCGGATTGGTTTGTTATTCTTATCAAACATAATCCGTCCGTACTCGTCAAGCTTATCTTTGTATACCTTTGGTTCTGATAAATTAAGAGCTGCTTCAAGAATTTGATATCCCGAATAACCGCAAGCTCCGTATGTTTTTGTTACAGTTACAGATTTATCTGCTGCCTTGTGTGAAATAAACCATTTACCGGAATATTCAGAGTATTCTACAGATATTTTACTGTCCTTAAAAATGCCGTCAGAACGATTGAAAAGAGGTGTTTCAAACAACTTGTACATAAATTGCTCATAGTATTCTGGAGCAATCCAAGTAGCTCCGAGATTAACATCAATATCTCCTGCTTTAAGCGGAGTAGGTAATGCTGCTTTAAGAGCAGTAACATTAGCTCTATAGATATTGTCAACAGCAGCATAGGATTCTGCTGTATCAAGTTTAGCATATATATCGCCTGATAGATATTCTGATGCGGTCTGATATGTATATTCATTATTTTCCGTATTCATAGGTATAGGATATATTTCACCGTTATTACGCAAACTTTCTTCAAGACTTGCTTTGTCAATATCGGTAAGATTACTCATATAATCAAAGTCAATATATCCTTTTTCGGCGATACAAACGGCAAGAGCTTCCGATGCAGTATCAATATGTTCAATCTGCGGTTTCGGAACATTTACACGCTGAGTGAAAATATCCGATTTTTTAATCAAGGTATTTTTATCATAGTCCTGCTCAAGAGATGCCACAAGCTGATACGCTCCGTCAAATCCGAGAATATTACGGTTGTATCTGCTATGTATAAGACCGTACTTATCATAAAAGTTGTCATAGATTGTGTTAAGCCTATGCTGTAACTGCTCGACTTCTGCGTCATTATTATCGTGCTGTTGTACCTCAAGCAGTTCTCTTAAAGTATCACGGATTTCCATAAACTCAGTAAGTCTGTCAATGTTTTTTGTTGTGTACTTTTTATCAAGTAAATCTTTAGCCGACACAGTAACTAATTCTCCTGCGGAATTGCTGCCGTAAAAATAAATCTCGTTGCCTGATTTATAGTAGCTCTGTGAACGAAGTTCTTCGGGTTTTGATATAACAGCTTCTGCTTTAGAAACAGGCGATATTACCTCTTTTGCCGGTGAATAGGTAAATGTAATATGTTTTACAGCTTCAGGCAACAGTTTTGATAATGGTCTACCGTCAGCAAACGGTACACACATTGTATCATCTGTTCGTCCGTAGAGCTTGTTGCCTTGAACAATATTACCGAGCACCATTTCAGGATGTTCAATAAAATAATTATTGATTGATAAACCGTTTTCGGTTGTTCCCACATTTACCCAAGAGGGTATATTTTCAAGTGGTGCAGAACGCTTTTGGAGAAAGATAATATCGGGAGTAACTTCCGTTCCTGCCGATTTAAAGGCGTTATTCGGCAATCTCACAGCACCTACCAAATCCGCTCTTTCGGCCAAAGTCTTGCGGAAAGAGCTGTCCTTTTTGTCAAGTGTACCTTTGGAAGTTACAAAAGCAACAATGCCGCCGTCACGCACTTTATCAAGTGATTTCAAAAAGAAATAATCGTGAATTTTTAGATGTTCTGAGTTATATTTAGAATCATTAACGCTGAAATCGCCGAAAGGAATATTTCCGATTGCAACATCAAAACTGTTGTCATTGAAACGAGTATTCTCAAAGCCGTCAATCGTAATGTCAGCTTGCGGATACAGCTTTTGAGCTATTCTGCCTGACAGGCTGTCTTTTTCAACACCGTACAAATTCACCTTATCACGAAGCTCTTCGGGAAGTCTGCCGAAAAAGTTTCCTACGCCCATTGCAGGCTCAAGTATGTTGCCGTCCTCAAATCCTGCGTTACGAATGACCTCATATATACTGTCAACGATTGCTGTATCTGTGTAGAATGAATCAAGCACAGTTGACCGAGCTGCGGTATATTCTTCATCCGTAAGCAAACCCTTGAGTTCAGAATACTCATTTTTCCATTTATCATTATCAGACTCAAAAGCATTGGCAAGACCGCCCCAACCGCTGTAAAGGGACAACTGACCTTGTTCTTCAGGTGTAGCCGCTCTGTTTTCTGCTTCCGTTTGCTTTAAAATCTTAATGGCAGCAATGTTATTTTGAAACTTTGTTTTTGCTCCCGTGACAGCTTCTCTGTCCTCAATTACATAGTTTTTGGCTTTTTCATCATTTACGCTTGTTTCGGTCTGCTCGGAGCTTTCGACCATATCAAACAATGTAGGCGGTTCAGCTTTTTCTGCTCTTGACGGTGCGGCATTTTCAACCTCCACGGCAAGCTCGTCAACGCTCTGTAATTTTTCATCGCTCCTGACTTCTCTTTCTTTGCTTTCCGTTATCGGTAAATCTGCGGCTTTCTCATTTTCACCTTTATCAAGCTTTATATCGGCTTCGAGTATTTTTACAACACCTGAATACTGCGGATACTGCTTTAAGAAATCAATAACTCCACCGTCACCATCGCCAATAGCCTGCCTGAATGTATGAGTTGTTCCGTTTGGTATATTAACAATAAATTTTGTCTTTTCATAACCAAGATGAATATTGTCAAGTTCACCGTTACGGTAAGCTTCGGCTACCGCATTTTCACTGCCGTATTCTTCAATTTCAAGCTGTCTTTGCTCAACCCATTCGTCATCGGCATTTTTCATAAGTGTGTCAAATTCAGAAACCGAGTATGTTTTGCCATTCTCAAATACCGGACTTTCACTCCAATCACAAGTAATTGTCGGACGAATATTTCCCTGTTCAGGCTCGTTTACCGGGACGGCTTCACTCTCCGAATTAAATTGATTAACAATTTCTTCTGAGCTGACTTTCAGAGCACCGGCATAGTTCCTTACCTTGATGTCAAAATTGTTCTGATAAAAATTACGCTCGGCATCGGTTTCTGCGTCAGCCATAACCTGTTGAATAAATGGATCACTGTTCAGCTTATCTTCATCGACAAGCTCACCGTTGACTATCCCTGCGTCCTCAAGCTGCTGACGAATAACTGCGGGATCTACGTCGTCAAGCTCGTCGTGTTCCTCATAAAACGGTGCAAGCTCCTCATCGGAAAGGTACACAAGGTCATCGAACGATAAAGAGTGCAGACAGTTATCAATCATATCTTTAAGGTCGGCATATGTTTCTTCTTTGAATAATTTGTCATCAACATAAGTTTCAAGCCTATAGTCAACAAGATTTACAACAGCTTCAACAGTATGCTTGCTGTCTTCTGTTGTTGTGTATGCCACTCCGACTTTTTTTAAGTCTGAAAAATCCGCTTCCGAATCAAATTCATCCTGACAGTATGAATTGATAAGTTGTTTTGCATATATAATAGTTGAATCACGAACAATATTGTCAATTGTAGCGTGAGTATATACATCGAAATCAATTTGATTATTGTGTAACATGTTTTTTAATTCGTTATCAATTGCAATGCTTTGTTCAAGATTATGTATTCGTCCCTCTTTTTCAAACACTGATGTATCACGCTCAACAAAATAATTAAAATTGTTATAAAGACCATAAAGTTTGTTCACACTATCAGAATATGCCGAATACACTTCGGTGTTTTTATCTTCATTAAGATAAGTGTTGTTAAGTAAAATTGGTGAGTCAGTAACTATAAAATCAACTTTACCGTACAAACGATTGATACGCTTCATCTGCTCGTTAAGAATTGCAAATTGATGTTCATAATGTCCGTCAAGCATAATAAGATTGTTGTCATATACAAGCTCTTTGGCATATTCCTGTACATATTCCGTAACAAATCCTTGCTTTTTCAATTTTTCGGCTACTTCAAGACAAGATGTTGTTTTTCCTGCACCCGGTCCGGCAAAAGCATTGATAACAATAGTATTTTTATCCGAATTATTGCTTGTGATTTCTTTTTGTTCAGATATGAGTGCATCAAACTTAGCTACATCAAAACTTTCAGGTTCAATAAGTTCGCCTGATTTTATCATTTCGGCAGTAGCAACATCTGCAATCAATTTTTGTGTGTCCGTAGTTAATCCCTCTGCAATTTGCTCACCAGAGTAAAAATAATTTAGAGATTCTCGGAAAAATTTACTGCCTACATCGGACAGAGTTTGATTTCCGGTGATTTCTACATATCGCCAAAATCGCTCGGAATCATTTGTAAAATCTCGGTTTCCTCGCCAAGCAACATTATAGTTTATATCAGTGCTTACGAACTGACCGCCTGTTTCGCTATCCGGATTGAAATACATAACCGTAAAATGATTTGCCGAGGGGTTATGAAAAATTAGATTTTTGCTTAAAAAATCATAATCGGGAATTTCGGGAGTGTATGTACCACCTTCGATTTGCCCTTCAATATCCGTGCGTGTAGTACCTTTAATATCTGCAATGAGATTGATTAAATCTTCATACGAGCCGTTCTTGTATGCTGTAAAGAAGTTTTGCATTTCATCAATTGAAAAAGTGTAATCAAGCAAGTTGATTACAGAATCACTCATACCGTAAGCTACCATATCTCTTATAATGTCAAGCTGAGCGTTTGAGTAACCACGATTTTCGGTCAACCTTGCTGTAATATTATCATTAGCAAAATGCTGTTTTAAATCAGTGAATTTTGATATATCTGCAAAAATTAAAGATGTACCCGAAAATTTTCGGTATGTATCAACATAGTTTTTGGCAAGTGCTGAAATTTGAGTTTCGTTAAAATCTGTGCAGTCAGAGAAGAGCGAAAGAAGGGTATCAGTCAAAGTATCATCATTTCGGTCATTAACAAAACTGATAGCTGATTCAAGTGCTGAAAGTTGTAATTCGTTAAAGTGTAATTCGGATATTTTTTCATCAACCGACTTTACTTCTTCCTGTAAATCATTTTCAGATTTTGACATAAATGATGTTCGTTGTTCTTTAAGTTCAGCAGATATTTTATTCAAGGTATCAGCATATTGCTTGTCAACAGTAATAGTTGTTGTTTTACCGTAAATTCTACCTGAGAAAAGGATACCTTGCTCAGTAAGTCTTTGACCGATTTTATAGGCAAAATCGGTATTGTACTTACGGTACAATTTGTCCTCGATAGAATCATAGGTTGTAGTTCCTATGATGTTGTTGGTTTTATAAATTTTCGAGTTACAATCAATTACAGCCTGATAATCAATATCCAATTTATCAATATTAGTTGCAGTGGCTCTGCCAATGGCAATATGTGCTTTACCGTTAAAAATATAAGCACAATAATTAAGACCTGAATTTTCAAGTTTCTGACATATGTTATCAAGGCTATCTTCATTCGCAATGATGACTTTTTTATATTTGTTCGGAGTGTTGCTGTTCCATATTTTGTTTCCGTATAATTCAATCATTTATTTTATTCACCTCTTAAAAAAAGACCTGTGCCTGAATGGCACAGGTCTAAAATAGCTTTATAATTCTTGTCCCTGAGTTTTGTTTTTGTCTTTCGTTTGTTGCTCATTATGAGCAATAGTGTTTGCATTTTGCTTAATTTGATTTCGTGACAAAGGTGCTGTCCTGCGTTCAGACTTCTTTTCAGACTCAGATTCCTTGAGTTTGTCATATTCCTGTTGCTTGTTACCGTTGTTAATAATACCGTCAATGCTGTCATAATCATCTTCAACAGACATTTCAGCATTTTTAAGATAATTTTCTTCGGTAATAACTTTTGCAGTTGAATTAACGATAGTATCTGCCTGCTCTTTGAGAGCCTGTGGGTTGTTCGTAAACTCATCAACAATATTCTGACAGCTCTTGTTGATGATATTATCAGCTTCTTTATCGGGCATTGCTTTGACTGCATCAAACTTTGCAGACCACTCGTCAAGTGCCTTGAGCTTTCGCATTAACTTTTCTTTTTTTGTTGTGAGCTTGTTAATCTGCTTTTGTAGTTTGAGCTTTTCAGACATATAATGAGTTTGACTGTACGCTTTTAGAGCACTGTCAAGTTTATTTTGAGTAGCATCAAATTTTTCTGAGGTCGTTCGCATCGACATCATTCGATACTCTTGAATCCCCTTAACAAAATTTTCTTTGCGTCCGTCAGGTGACTTCATATTGTCGAGAAATTTGTTGATTTTAATGCAGAAATCAGCACGGCTTTGATGTTTCTGAATTTTATTTTCATTGGATTTGATATTCAGTTTGTGGGCAGAAATTTTCTCGTTAATACTGACTATCTTTTGCCGTCTTTCTGTTGCCAAGAGCGAAAGAGCAGTATATACAGGTTTTGGCACAATATCTTTCAAGGATTCAATCGTAGATACAAACTCTGCATTTCGGGACTTTTTTATACTGAGCTTTTCAATTTTTGCATTGAACTTATCATTTTTGCTGTTAAGCTCATCAATTTTGCGATTGCATTTGTCATAAAGGGTAGCAAAAATCGGAATAGAAAATTCTGTGTCTTTTGATGTTTCGGTTACAATCGGTTCAGTCGGAACAGATTGTAAATTTTCTTCTTTTACACCGACACTTTTGGACTTTTTTTTATTAATAGTGTCAAAATTTTTGCTTTCTGTGTTTTCTTTTTCCTTAATCGGTTCATAATGATTTATGTACAGTTCTGACCCCCTGACTGTTTCGGCAAGATTATCATCTTTGTCATAAAGCATATATTTACTCTCATCATCCAATGATGTGAGTATGGTTTTGCCTTCGTTGATTTCATCAACATCGTCTTTTTTAATCCAAAGATAACGAATATCCTCCCCGAAAGTACCGGGAACTCTTGTTTTATACTCGAATTCGTTATCATCATAGACAAGTGATGATTTGTCTATTGTAATATCAGGCATTATTTTTCCTCCTTTTCCTGACAGCAAATGTAGCAATAACAGCTGTTATTGCTATTGCAATTATTGCCAGTAGAATAAAATCAAAACTTCTGTTATTAGTTTCTGCTTTTATGGCAGTATCGGGCGAAGCGGTTTCAGATACCCTTTCGGCTGTCACAATAAGTCTGTGGCTGTTGATGCCATAAGGATAACAAGTTATAAGGCTTAATAAGTCTTTTTCTTCGTCAACTGACAGTAACGATATGTTGTCGGGCTTAACAATGTTTTTTGCTGTTACAGCATAGGTAAGCGTTTCATCAAGTACGGATACCTTGATTTCATCACCGATTTCAAGCTCGTTGAGATTGTCAAAAAACACTTGCGTTGGATAACCCGTATGTGCAGACAAGACAGAATGATTGCCCACACCTCCAATAGGAAACGCTGTATTTGGCAGATGAGCAACACCTTTTTCCAACACTTTGTCTGTATCACCGTGGTAAATCGGCAGTTTAACATTGATTTTTGGTATATCAATGTAACCTATAAGTCCATCGCCAAAATTAAGAATATCGTCATATCCGTCAATCACGCTTGCTGTATCGTAAGAAAAGCCATTGACAAGCTCTGACAAATTGTTGTTATATTCAGCAGCAGCCGACAAGTACTGTGACCTGTCGGCTGCTGAAATGCTGTCAAGATTTGCGGCATAATTGTTAATTGTGGATGCGGCAAAAAAACTATTGACAGCATTTGATACAGAAGGGTACAGCACAAAGCAGAGTGATGCAGTCATAAAAATTATTCCTATTATCAAGGTGCATTTGCTTCTGCATTTTTTCAATGTGCTGTACTCCTTTCTGTTTAATGTGAAATTACTTGTTTGTAGCTTTTACTCTTCTGCGAATGAACAATGTTGCAATACCGCCGAGTGCAAATGCTGTGCCGAGAATGTAGAACATTACTGTTCCGACACCGCCTGTCTGCGGAACAACAACCTTTGTATCCTTAACATCAACGCTTGCTGTGCCGTCTGTAGGGCAGTTTGTGATGTACGACCCGTCAACAAATGTTGCACCGTATGTAACATCAATTGTCACAGGAATAACCTTACCGTAGATGTTGTATCCCGTTGGGGCTTTTGTTTCGACAATATAATATTTACCGCTTGCAAGTTTGATTTCTTCTTTACTTGTGTTGTAGTAAGTAACCTTGCCGGTCTTGTCGGATACACCGCTTGCAATGGCATTTGTAAGAGCAGTTGCGTCCTCTTCTGTCTTGAAAAGGCTGAATTCTGCACCTTCGAGAGCCTTTCCGTCTGTATCTGTCTTGTTTGTTGTTACTGCAAAGGTGTAAACATAAACTGTATTGCCATTTACCTCTGATTCAACACCGTTCTTGTTAGAATAAACGAGCTTTGTTTCTGAGTTTGGGTTGCCTGTCTTTCCTGCTACAGCGTACTTATTGAGCTTTGCTGAATAAGTTACAGATGTATAAGTAACACCTTCTGCATAAAAGTCATTCTTCTGAAGATAAGCGTTTGTGAGAGCTACATTAAATGTTGTAGCTTTACCATCAACTTCTGAGGTTACATTGAGAGTGTAATCAGATGGAGCAAGGTCTGTTTCGTTTACTTTCTGTCCCTGTGCGTTGAGAAGTGCAACCTTTACGCTGTCTTTATCAAGAGTAAGACCGGCTGACATTTCATCATATACGGTATATGATTTAAGTTTCATTTCGCTTGAACCGGCAGTCGATGACTTGATTTCAAAATTTATTGTGTCACCAAGGCTTACATCGGTAAAATTAACATTATCCTTTGTGCTGTTGGTGATAGCCTTGCCTGTAACAACATCACCGTCATTTACCTTTGTTGCGAGGTCAATATCATTCACAGAATAAACCCAACCGTTGTTGTAATATGGAAGTGATACAACAGAGTTTGTAACACTTCTTACCCCGGCAGGAAAGTTCGTAGCCTTAATGTAGTACAAACCCTGAGCAAGGCTTGAAAAAGTCTTTTTAACCGAGGTTGCAGAGGTTGTAAATGTACCAACCGTTGAAGCGGTTGACGGGATTGATGAAAGACCGTCAAGAGCTGAGAGAACATTCGATGTCTTTCCGCTTAAAATCTCATCAGAGATTGACGGAATGAGTGAATCATAGCCTGTCTTATACGGATTTTCGGTTGTTTTGAGTTCTGCAACTTTGTACACCGTAAATGTGTATCCGGGTTTTGAACAATTGAGTGTGAATGAAACCTTCTTTGTTTCATCAAGAGCGTTGTTGTTTGTTGCGGCACTTGCAAATGGGATTGCAGTAAATACCATCATAACTGCAAGCATTGTTGCTGTCAGAATTCGTGTGATTTTCTTTTTCATTTTTGATTTTCCTTTCGTGATTTTTTATATTTCTTGCTACCGTGTTTATGGTAGTCATAGATGAAAATTATAGCCATTGCTCCGAGTGCCACGGCAACGAAGTAAAACGGAGCAATTCCACCGCCGCCTGTTTGAGATAACACAGATTTGTTATCGGCAACGGATAAAGATATATTAAGTGTGTTTTCATTGTCGGCTGAAATTGTAAATTCAACCTTTTTACCGTATGGCATATAGCCTGACGGAGTTACAGATTCAATAAAATAGTAATCACCTACCGGCAGATTACTGATTGACAAACTACCATTCGTAGCCATATAATCGGTTGCAGTTTTTGCAACTGAATTATACATATAAGTTTCTGAGCCTGTCTGATAACAGCTGATGGGAGTGTCGTCTGACTTATAGAGTTGCCAACCTGATCCGGTAAGAGCCTTTGTGCCGTCTGTTTTTGTCAGCTTAACAGAGCCTGTTTTCAGCGTGTTTTTGATATTTGCAAAAACTACGGTATCTGAATTAAGCGTAACTGTTACGCTTTTTGGCTTGTTGTACTTATACGGTAAAGAATAAGTACCATCCTCGTTAAGCTCACCGAGTTCGGTTACTTTATATTTAAGCAATTCGTCATTGCTGTTATAAATCGGCAAATCTGAGATTTCAGGACTTAAACCTTCAAGGTCGGTGCTTACTTTTTCGTTAAACCCTGTATCAACACAGCTTATTTCAAAATACAAACCGTCCACAACATCATCTTCAGATGTTTTTTGAACCTGTAACGAACCTGTTTTTATGGTGTTTACACAATCATATGTATAGTTGTATTCATCGGTATCATAGATTGTAAATTCAACTGCATCTTTCAGTTCATAACGGCTCGGAAACTTGTATGTTCCGTCTGACTGTTTAATGCCGATTTCGGTAAGCCTATAAGTAATTTGAAAACCGTTTAGGTCAACTACATACGGCAGAATACCGTCAATTTTGTTACCGTTGGCATCAAAAAACTGCTCATTGTCTGTACTTGCTTTACCATTTTCATCAGTAGTCAAAACGATACTTGTAATCTCGTTTCCGTCTGCATCATAAGCCATAGGAGTAGGGATAAGGTCATCGCCGTATTCTCGTTCATCGTCAAAAGACTCAAGCTTAAAACTCAAACCCTCAACAACTCCGTCCTCGGAAGTCTTATTGATGTTAATTCTGCCGGTTGTAGGAGCGTTGTACATGGAATAATTAAGAATAGATGTTGTTCCGTATTTGTTGGCAGTCTTACACTCTGATTCAGCCTTTTCAAGGTAATTTTCGGGGAAGTAGTAACTGCCTCCGCCGAGAAAACCTTTTTCGACAACTTTATATTTTATAGGGATACAAATTGCTGAGTTCGGAACGGTCAGACAGCTTTTGAGTTTTTCGCCGTACCTGCTGTAATAATTAGCTGTTCCGCTTGAATCTGTGACTATAGACCCGTAGTATTTACCGTTTTCGTCCTGTACCTCAAACCACACACCTGATACTTTGCCGTTGTAGGAAGTTTTCTTGACGGTCAAATCTGTTTCGGGAACTGAGTTTTGGAAACTGAATGTAACGGTTTTGCTCTCGTCAAGTGTAAATGACTTACCGTTAGCGTTGGATTTTGCTTCTGATGATTTACCGTAATAGTATCTTGAATAAGCATTCTCACAATTGCTGAACACGGCATTTGAAACACCTTCAAAATATGAACCTTTATAACTGATTGCATTTTCTTTTTTTATCGTCCAAGTGTAACCGCCATAGCTGTGAGTACCCAAAGTAGTCTTAAAGCCAAGCTCTTTGACGGTATAGGTTATCTTGTTGCCTTTATCGTCATAAACCCTCAAACCTTTAACAGTTGCTTCACCGTTTTTGTCAGTTGAAACTGCGTTGTACTCGTTGCCGCGGCTATCTGATATTGCAAACCACAGATTTGAAACAATACCGTCTGTTGATGACTTCTTAATTTTGAGGTCAGCTTTTACGGCATCTTCATAAATCGTCTGAATAACGGCTGTTTCAACGGTTGAGTTTTCCTCATTTGTAATGACGGGATAAACAGTATCGTCAAGCTCATAGCCTGTCGGAGCGGTTATTTCTTTGATGTAGTATGTTTTGCCGACATCTACCGATTTTGCAAAAGTACCCTTACCGTCAGCACCTGTTGTGAGCTTGTCATACAAGCTTGCACAAGCTGAATCAGAGTACAAGCCATATACAGCATTTGCGACACCTACACCTGATTGATTAAGTTTGTGTATGCCGATATATGCCTTTGCCGGCATTTCGTCAATCGGCACATTGATAGGGGTGTTTGTGTCCTGTGCAATACCGGCAATCTCTTCATTGATTACTCTGTAGAACACGATATTACTTAACGAGTATCCGTCAGGTGCTTTTACTTCTCGAATGACAACTGTACCAATTGGGATAGCAGGTACTGGGTTTTCAGCCGAAGTATAATAAAAGTCATCTGAACTGTACTCCGAAGCAAGATATTTTTTGTTCAGGTCACAATATCCATCTTCATCAGTCTGAATATACCAAGTCCTTTTAAGGTTTTTGCTGTCAAGTGCAGGAGCGGTTTCATCTGCTTTGACATCGTAGTCCTTGTCAATTTCCTGTGCGTAGTATTCAATGCTGAAAACCGCACCGCCAAGACCTTGACTTGTCGTTTCGCCTGTAATTGCATTTTTCTTTTGCAAAACAATACCGACAGGGTCATTAACCGGATTATCTTGTGGCTCGGTTTTTTTATCAGACAGCCTAACTGCTTTAAATATTGCATAGCCGTTGCTGTCTTTTTTTCCCGAACTCACAAATGTATATACCGTTTTGTCAAGCTCATAGCCTTTTGGTGCTTTGGTTTCTTTGGCATAGTAAGAAGCTGATGCGTCAACATATTTACTGTAACTGCCGTAACCGCTTGCATTTGTTGTAATACTGCCGATTTTTTTTGTACAAGCTTTGTCTGTGTATATGCCGTACTCAGCACCCGACAAGCTGTAACAACCGTTGCCGGCTGTAAGCTCTGTATTTGATGATGTTTTTTGCATTTGCAGTTTGACAACAGAGGGAAAAGTTAGCTTAACATAGCCGTCTTTGACCGTGTAGTTTGTACCTTGTGCAAAGGTCTGATAATCCGCAGAAGTATTACTTGTAATCAGATACAAGCTGCTTTTAGTTTTAATACCGTACTCCTTTAAAAAAGAGTTTTTAAAGGTTACATTTACGGTGCTGCCGAGATTTTTAGAACAGGTAAATGTTATCTTTTTACCGCTAACGCTGACCTTAACATTAGAATTGCTGACAATTACATCGGATGCTTTTGTCACCGATGCAGTCCCGTTAGAATCAGTCAGAGTAATTGAGTACTGTCCGTTTGATTGATTATATGACATTTGATACGACTTCGCAGAACTGAGCGATGATGCAGTATATGATGGATTTCTCACGGATTTTTTGCACCAAGAAACCATATTGTTGTATGCCGTTGTGACATTCGCTACAGTAGTTTCAGCTGAGCTTGTCTCAGTCATAGTACGAGCAGGAGTAAGTAACGGCTTACCGGTAACCGCTTCAAAAGTTGATGCGTTACGCTTGCCTGCAACAATCTCAAAAATCAAGAGCTGCGTTGCATAGTAGTAATGAACCTTCTCTTTCTTTGCAGCTTCAAATCCGCCAAAGCCCCAAGCAAGTATCAGATTAACTGCATTTTGCTGTGCAGTAGTTAGCTGTTTCCAAGCTGCTGATTGAGATGTACTTTTTACAGTAGCAGAACTTGTTAATTCAGATGCTTTATCCGGTTCAATACAGTACGCTCTTTGTGTGTAGTCTAAAAAATTCAAGGTTTTTCCGGATGGAGCAAAAAAGTGCACCTTGAAATTTTCCCAACCTTCATAATGCTGACTGTGCTTTTTTCCGTTTGCGTCTGTATAAGTATATTCAGCTGTTTTCTTGTATATAAAACCTTTGCCGTCTGCTCCACGATTGCCTTTAACCGAGGCAGCACTTACGGAAAACGAACCAACAGACAATGAGCCGATAATTACAGTCAAACATAAGAACACCGACAGCATTTTTTTAATTAACTTCATTTAAGTTTTTCTCTCCTTTCTGTAAAAAAGAAAATGAGTAATTTGTTCATAGGTGATGCTCTGCTAAAATTCATAATAACCTCCTACATATCAACAATATTGAGATTGTATATGTAGTTAAGGTCAACATTTGTTGATATGCCGTT
>OGXI01001808.1_pt1 | contig 17082 bp, 8 predicted proteins | sample 1576221 | NCBI WGS metagenome assembly OGXI01 (sample SAMEA3541523, study PRJEB24748) | human gut metagenome | biome: human gut; feature: human-associated habitat; material: faeces | place: China | collected 2012
ATCACCGGCTATGACATCTATGAGGCTGTCTACAAACTTCCCGCCGGAACAACCGGAATACCTACTGTGTCGGCATCAGCAACTGACAAGAGTGTGAAAGTAGAGATTATCCAGGCAACATCGGTTTCCGGAACTGCTATTGTGAAATTCGACTATAAAGGGGTGGTTAAAACATATAAGGTTGTGTTTAGCCCGCTTGCATAAGAAAACAAATAGCGATCAGAATATTTTAGTCAAATAGAACTGATTTGCGAGAAATGAAATTCATAAATCATTGATATAAAGAGAATAATTTATGAAATTTGCAATACATTTCTATTTGACTATATAAACAGATTATAAGCATGAAAAAGTCATTTACCATTCTATTATTAATGTGTGCAGGCATATGGGCAAACGCACAAGATAAGTTGTATCCCAACGAGTTTCCTCTCTCGCAAATAACACTCCTCGAAGGACCCTTGAAACATGCCCGTGACCTGAATATCGAGACATTGCTCAAGTACGACTGTGACCGCCTGATAGCTCCCTATCGAAAAGAGGCAGGACTGACACCCAAAGCAAAGTGTTATCCCAATTGGGACGGATTGGACGGCTGCATTTCCCTGCGCATCAAACTGTTCCGGCATGAATGCCGGCGCAATTACCAGATCTCCCATGACCCCCTTTACGCCGAATACTTCCGTAACCATCGTAAGGAGATACCAGCTTGCCGCACCCGTCAGGTATGCATACATGCCTCTTCCTGACAGATCATAATATTCCGGCAGTCCCGGATACATCCTGCTGTTGTCAAAATTCATTGCCGCGTTAAGAAGAGCCTGCAGGGCTTTATTTCCCTCCTGCGCAAATCCTCTCCGGTACAGTGCATTGGCGTACATGACAGCCATATGGGAAAATACTGCTCCGTTTTCCTTCTCCCCGTAAGCAAATCCAAACATTCTTCCCAGATCCATTTTTTCTTCACCAAAATCCGTATTCAGACGGTAGCCGCCCGCCTTCTCATCATACAGATATTTATCGGCACTCTGGCAGATTTTGCGGATCTGATCCGGTGTTGCCGTGCCGCTCATAATCGCAAAAACCTGACTCGTCAGCATCATCCGTACCTTTCCGTCTTTACAGCCCTCCACCGGATTCTTATGATCGTCATAATAGCCATTAAACCATCCGCGTGCCTCATCCTCAGCAATCCACTCCTGCATCCTTATATGCTCCATCAGCCAGTCTGCTTTTTCCTCCAGATTGCTGCAAATCTGCTCTGCTTTTACGATCATGGTCTGACCACTGAGATTATGTGCACATTTCTCCAGATAGGCGTCCAGTATCCCTCGTTTCTTTTCCACATTCTCATACAGCTCCCTGCCACCTGCAAACAGCATTCCCATCTCTTCTGCAATCTCAAAACGCTTGCAGCCGGTCTCCTGCTCTAACAGCCGGATACAGTGCGCAATCTCTTTTAAATTTCCCGCATAAGCACTTGTAAATGCCACGCTTTCTCCATTTTCCCATGCCATATCCAGCGCGTCATTCCAGTCCGCCCCGTGCAGCCGCATCTCATTGTGCGCGCCGACATCGTAGAATGCACAGAGATTCTGAAGAAGCAGATGTTCCAGTACACTTCCGAAATAGACGACGCCCCCCTCTGTGCGCTGGCATTTTCCATATGTCTCGTCCCATCCGGTATCGTGACCTGTGCCTCTTTTGGACTGCAGATCCTTAAAATACGGAACCTTCTCAAAAAGAATCTCGAGATCTCCTGTCTGGTCAATATAAAATTTTGTCGTCACAAACGGCCAGAACGCATGATCCATCCACACACGGGTAATATGATTCCGGTCCGCAATAAACTCCCCCTGCGCATTTCCGATAATTGTGGCATTGGTTCCGTCCACCCGGACACCGCCGTAATTGTCGATGATCATCTGCCGGACTGCGGAAGGGTCCATGAGAAGCAATGCCAGACAATCCTGCCACAGATCCCGCCAGCCACGTCCTCCTTTTCCGTAATCATGATACGGCAGGAACGAACAGCCGTAAATTCTCCGCAGAATTGGCTGGAACGTAATCCACTTAAGATAATTGTCTGCATCCGGATTACCCGTTTTAAATGTGATGTTTACTTTCTTTGTCCAGTACCGTTTTACTTCATCATAAGCTTCCTTTACCTGGCTTCTTTGTCTGAGAGATGCTGTAAGAGGTTCGATCTGTGATCTCTCGTCGGTCATTCCGCCCAGAGTCAGATAGCAGACTGTCTCATGTGGTTTTAATAAAATCTCCGCAAACTTAAGAGCTCCCACTGCTTCTTTTCCCTCTGCCTTACTTCCTGCCACAGCTCCCGGCTTTTCTGTCCGGACTGCCTCCGGTATGAGATAGGAACCTCCCTCCCCGATAAACTCCCCGACGGTCGGGTAAAAAGCTGCCGGTGCCTCTCCCTCTCCGGTGGAACCATATACAAAATACGTTGTATGATTCTTCTGATGCCCCCGCTCATCAAACGACATCGCAGGCGTCACCTCCACCCCATAATCCGTGGTACAGATCCGGTGCAACAGGGAAGTCACATGGCGGTGATCCCTGATATTGTCCGCACTTCTTCCATAGACCGGCATCACTGCAATCGGTGTCATTTCAAGCGGTTCCTCTGTTATATTGGTAAGTTCCGTCATCATCACTTCCATCGCTCCGTCTACCGTCACAAAAGAAGTAATCTCTGCTTTTAGTCCATGGACTGCGGATGTCCGCGTCAGTTTCTGCCACATAAATCCGGCTTCCAGTACGCTTTTCTCCTGTTCTCCGGTAAACCGCAGAAATTCTGCCTCTGCCGACGAACCGCAGGCTGACCAGTATCCCCGGTTTTTGATACGGCACCAGAAATTTCTTGTATTTTTATTGTTATGGAGATTTTCAATACTGACCGGCTCCATCAGGAAATGGTTCTGATCCCTTTTGCTGTCGCCGCCCAGTGTCGGTGTAATGCAGGATTTTAACCCACCGTCTCCTGCAAGAGGAAAATACAATCCACTGTAGTCTTCCGGCTGATACACCCGGAAGCTTCCCTGCTGATCCAAAAATTCTATCTTTCCCACGAATCTTTCCTCCCATCTTATGACATATACAATACGATTTCTGTCTGCTTTTTCAATACTTCCTGCGGAATATAATCTCCCTGCATCCTGACTCCATTTACAAGTAGTCTGTCGCATCCCGACTGCACATGTCCCGGATTTTTCACAACAATATGTAACTGGCAGCCTCTGAAAACTTTATTTACTTCAAACTCCTCCCATTCATGCGGAATTGCAGGCGTAAGATGCAGTCCATAGAAATCCGGGCGCATACCCAGAATTCCCTCCACACAGCCGACCATAACCGTGGAAGCAGTTCCCGTGAGCCAGTGCACATGTGACCTTCCGAAATTCGGACTTGCCTTTCCCTCCGTGAACTGTCCATAGCAATAAGGTTCAATCACGCGGATCTGTGCACGGTCATTCTGTGCAGCCGGTGCATTTTCCATAAAATAAGTAAATGCTCTGTCTCCATGTCCCCGCAATGCCTCCGCCAGGATAATCCATCCCTGCGACTGTGAAAAAATACCTGCATTTTCTTTTGCACCCGGATTATAGATGACAGCCAGTGCTCCGTCAAAGGCGTGCGCATGATACGGCGGGTCCATCAATATTGCACCATACGGCGTGTTTAATTTCTCATATACCCTCTCAAGCGCCATATCCGCCTGATCCGCTTTTGCCAGCCCGCTGATCACCGCCCAGCTCTGCGGATTCAGCCACATATTTGCCTCCGGATCTGTGCGCTTTCCGATCACTTCGCCTGCTTCTGTAAATCCACGGATAAAGCGGTCCTCATTCCAGCAGAGTTCCTGCAGCAATTTCCCCAGTTCCTCCTGTTTTTCATCAAGATAGGCAGCCGTTTCTTTATCCTGCTTGTATTCTGCAAACTTTCGCAATATATTCATCGCATAATAAAGCTGCATGGCAACAAATGTGGATTCCCCTTCTTTGCCCAGTCTTAAGCAGTCATTCCAGTCGGCATACAGCCCCGCCGGCATACCGTGTTTTCCCAGATGATTCATGGAAAAATCGATGGCACGCTTCAGATGCTCATAAACAGTTGCCTCTCCCCGGTTGGCATACGGAATCACTTCATCCATAAATTCCAGATGTCCGGTCTCCGCTATATACTTGTAGACGGTTGGAAACAGCCAGAGCGCATCGTCTGCACGATATGCCGGATGCCCGGTCTCCTTTACATAAGATGCATCATCCGGCGTATCTTCATGTCCCGGATTGTGTGTAAACTTTACCAGTGGCAGTCCGCCTCCGTTATCCACCTGTGCGGAAAGCATAAACCTGATTTTTTCAACTGCCATCTCCGGTGCAAGGTGAATGACTCCCTGTATATCCTGTACCGTATCACGATAACCGTATCCATTGCGCAGTCCACAGTAGACAAACGACGCTGCACGCGACCAGATAAATGTCATAAAGCAGTTATAGGCGTTCCATGTATTTATCATGGCATTGAATTCTTCACTCGGTGTCTTTATCTGAAAATGTGCAAGCTTTCCATGCCAGTAATCTGTCAGCTGCTGCAATTCCTTTCCACAGACCTGCTCCGGCAGCGCATAGGAGGCCAAAATCTCTGCCACCTCAGGTTCCTCTTTCATTCCAACCAGAAATGCGAACTCACAGTGCTCTCCCGGTGCAAGCCGCACCACCGTGCTGAGTGCTCCGCAGCTGTTGCCGTTCTCATTTCCCTCGTTGCACAATGTTCCCTCTGCCACACCTGCCGGATTGCCATATCCATGATATCTTCCGAGGAACTTCTCTCTGTCGCCGCACCAGGATGTCACTTTCGCTCCCTTCAGTGCAAAGAAACGGCTGACAACGATTTTATCATCGACATTCCTGCCTTCCTCGATCTGATCCAGATTCGCATGAATCATCTGCCGCACATGATCCCCGCAGAAAACCGTGCGCGTAATAAACTGCGAGTACTGTAAATTCACCTGATCCTGCTCATAGTTGCTGTTGTTTGTAAATTCAGCGTACCCGGTAACCGTCAGTTCTCTTTCTTCCGCAGATGTGTTGGCAATGCATACATTCCACACCTCATATGCCCGGTCTAGCGGCACATAATATCTCACTTCTGAGTGAATACCGCTGTAATCCGCCAGCATTTTTGTATAAGCAGTTCCATGGCGGCATTCACTCCAGTAAGTTTTCAGATCCTTTCCCACCGGCTGCCAGGAAGCCGACCAGTAGTCTTTGCTTTTATTATCCCTGATATAAATATATCTTCCGGGTTCGTCAAACTGGTTAAAGATGTATCTTAAAATTCTTCCGTTAGCTCCGGATTTTGCAAAACTGTATCCGCCTGCATTGTTTGAAATAATCGCGCCATATTCCGGGGAACCGAGATAATTAACCCACGGTGCCGGTGTATCCGGTCTTGTAATTACATACTCTTTCTTCGTCTCGTCAAAATATCCATATTTCATATATGCTTTCTCCTGTTTTGATTTTCTAAGGTTTTCTGCATTAAATATAACCTTCCTTTGAAAATCAGAATACCAGATACGACATTAAAATATCAGATTCATGACCTAACTTTGTTCAGTAAATACGATAATTCCCGGACAGTGCCAGCATGGCAAACAGATACAGGAAATTGTCGTAATAACGGCGTTCCCCTGTCCGAAGCGGCGTCTCCCAGAACCTTCTGATGCACTCCTTTGCATTTTCTCCCTTCGCAGCCAGCGAAGCCTCTGCATTTACCGCTATCACCGCAACCGGGTGCAGCGCCCGCTCTCTAAGAAGCGTGCCGTCCGTCAGAAACACACCATCCCAGTGTCCGCTCTGCTTTTCGCAGTAAAAGCTCTGTAATTTTCCCGCAATCTCCTGCTGCCAGGGATCTCTCCCAAACCACAGCCAGTCCATGGCAATATTCGCAATCGTCCGGTACGCATCACTGTAATACCAGTCATGCCTGCCGAAAATCTCCTGATGTCCCTCATGCGGAGTCCCGTCATACTCCGCATACTCCGCCGACAAACCGGTGTCCGGATGACATGCCAGATGCAGATACGCTCTGCTCGCTTCTGCCGCGTCTCTCCAGAACTCCCGGTCATCTTCGTCCGCCCATCTGGCAAATAATTCATAAAAATGTGGCAGATGGTAAGACGGATCACTGAAATTACAATTTGTAATAAACTTGATCAGATGCCTGGATGTGTCCCACATCGGTTCCCCCGGATGCCCCGGCTCTCCCTTGTGGATGCATTCCCGCAGAATTGCCCGCGCCTCATCTGCATAGTGGAATATTCCGGTTCCATTTCCCCAGCGGTTTGCCGCAAAAAACAGTGCCATGGCAAAATATTCTTCTCCGTCGGGAGCCGGACCTTCCGCATTTTTACTGCCATCTGTTGCACAGGACCACGCAAAATAATTCTTACATGGTCCATCCTCGATGTACATATATGTCCGGGTCCATTTCCACAGCCGGTCAAACTCTTCCCTGCGGTTCATCTGCACACATGCCATCATTCCGTAGGACATTCCCTCTGTGCGCACATCATGATTGCCGGTGTCCTCTATGTATGCCATGTCGGCTCCCACCTCATGATAGAAACGCTCCTCCTCATTCCCATAAAAAATTATCTCAAATGTCTGCTCCACTCTTCTCTGAATCTCCGCTTCCAGATACCCGTACTCTGCAAACACATTGCGATACTTTCCCGTCTCAAATGCTCCCGCCATCGTTCTACTCCTTTTCTCCTCTTTCCTTTATGTGTGATACGTCTCTTTGGGTCCCAGATAACTTTCCGGGACATCCGTTCCTTCCGGGCGGATCAACAGCTTTTCCAGAACAAACCCAGGTGTGACGGAATAAATGCGCAGACGGTTGATACCACTTCTGCATGAAACCGGAATCTCCTGTCTGCGTATCTGGTCTAATACACCTTTTGCCCAGAACTCTCCCTGATCTCCGATCCGGTATCCCTCAGGTACCGCGTTATAAATCCGGATCTCACCACCGTTATTCTGCACACCGTAGCAGAGTTTCTGATCGTTCGCCACCGGATTGGAGGGCTGCATATAAAGCGTAAGTACATACCCGCCGGGCTTTGATACCCAGAAATGATACTCCAGATACGGTGCATTTTCTCCCGGCACACCATACGCTGTGACCGGAAATGCTTTCATGGCAGACCGCGTTTTTCCATAGTCCCTGATGCATTGAAACCGTACCTTTTCTCTTTTTCCTTCCCGCTTACCATCCGCTGCATATCCATCCTTCCGGTCTGCATAATGCTCTGCCTCCATCACAATATAACCTGCCGTATCCACAAAGGTACCTTCCGGTACTTCCGGCAGATTTTCACATACCGGTATCTCGATCCGGCAGCAGCCGGAAGGCGTTTTTATTTCAAGCACTCCACAAGCAGACGTACCTGTATTTCCATCCCGGTTCATTGCCCAACGCTCCCGGTTTATTACAAGTTCCAGCTTTTCATAATTGTGCTTTTTCCCGTCCAGCACGCCCTGCATCGGCCACACCGAAAGCCATTCCGGTTTTTCTGTGACCTCGTATGCAGCCTCACATTCACTCAGCCCATACAGGGTGATCCCGGCGCTCCTGCACGCAGGGTCTAAAAAATCCGGCAGTTTCATGGATTCCGTAAGCCACGGGCTTCCCTCTGCATGCTGCATCGTCTGATCCACTGTCACAACCAGTCTCGGTTTATCCGCGGGCAGTACCCGGTGAATCACAGGGTTTAAACATTCATCCTCATTCCAGTGCACAAATCCGATATGCTCCGATGCTCCCATGCCATCCCAGCGCCCGTGATCCATCTGATGATATGCCGTCACCAGTTCCCGGTCACGCTTCAGACACTGTTCTACCGCATCCCCGTAATCATTCGCGTGAAGTGCTCCAAGCTTTGCCAGGTATTGATTCATCCCTGCCAGAAGATGCATCCTGGTCAGATTCAGTGTTCCTGCCGCAGGGTAATAGATGAGCGCCACAAACGCCGCTTCGTATTCCGGCGCATGTTCCTTTACCCACGCATACACACGCTCCGCTTCCGTAAGTATCCGTTTAATCTCCTCCAGTGTATCCTGCGTTTCTCTTCCATGCACCGGATGATACACCATTGCACGCATTGCCTCAGGTCTTCTCTTTTGTATCAATCTGGTATATCCCTGCAGAACGTCCGCAATCTGTTCCTGTATTTCCTCCGTAAAGCTTCCAAACTGCTGCCTCGTCCACTGTCTGGTATACTCTGCGGTCTGATTGACGGCACCACTTCCCCAACGTCCAAAATCATATGCCATATCCAGAAAATACGACAGTGGGAACTCCTGCGTTGCAATATCCCCCACATTGACAATCCAAAGTTCCCGCACCCCGAATTCATATGCCGTTGTCATCTGTTCCCAGATTTTCGGAAGGTACGAACTGTTGATCCATTCATAGGAAATGGGCCAGCCGTGATAGTCCAGATGATAGTACATCCCATATCCGCCCTTATGCGTCCTCATCTCCTTTGTCGGCAGTGTCCTGAGGTTTCCATAGTTGTCATCACACAGCAGTAAAATAACATCTTCCAGTTCTTCCGATCCCATCAGCCCTGCCGTCTGATCATTTCCATAAAAAAACGCTTCCACTTCCTTGTAGAGAGCAAGCATTCTCGGGACACGTTTTACGTCCTCATCCACACACTCCCGAATCAGCTCATTCTGCATTTTTAGCACATCGCGCAGCAGTTCAATATTGTCTTCCAATGTTGCTTTTTCTCCGAGAATTGCCGTATCCGCCTCTCCACGCATGCCCAGGGTAATCACATTTTCAAATTTTCCTCTCCGAAGCAGTCCGTCTTTCCAGAACCGGATGATGCCTTCCCGGTTCGTCCGGAAATTCCATGCATCGCCATATACCGAATCTTTTCCGCGCAGGTACTTATACTCCTCCCCCTGTCTCAGACACGGCTCATGATGCGACATTCCCATAATGATTCCGTATTCGTCTGCCAGCTTTGCGTTTGCAAGTCCCGGGCCGTCATCCCCAAATCTGGCGCTCCACATCGCCGGCCACAGATAGTTCCCTTTGAGCCTTAGCAGCAGTTCAAACACATGCTCATAAACCGAAGTCCCAAATCCCCCAAAGCGCCGGTTGCACCATGTTCCAAATGCCGGCCATTCATCATTGATAAAAAAACCGCGGTATCTTACAGACGGCTCTCCCGCCACACACGCCATCGATGCACGAAGTCCCACATGCTCACGGTGAGGCGGCCTGATACCACACCAGTCGACAAACGGAGATACGCCCAGAAGTTCTGACAGATGAAACAGTCCGTAGATCGTTCCACGCTTATCGCTCCCTGCAATCAGAAGAATCTGTGTTCCGTGCCATTCTGGATCATTCAGGAAAAACCAGCCATAACACTCCCGTTTTCCCCGGATCTGTTCCAGACCGATTCTCTTTTCTTCCTCCATCTGCTCCAGGAGCCTGCTTTTTCCAACCGTAGCCGGAACAATCACAGTCTCTGCCCGTTCTGCCACATCCGCAAGTTCTTCCTGTGATGTGCCGTACAGCACCCGCGGGCGTCTGTCCGTTACCAGCTCCACATCGCCGGCAACTTTATCCGCTATCTTCTTTACCCCGGAATCTGCTACATCTTCCATCCAAAATATAATCTCTTCCATATTTTCAATCCTTCTCCTTACCGGAAAGAGTTCTTCAGCTGCTCTGCCAGCTGATGTCTGCGGGATGTCCAGTCAGATCCATCCTGTGCCTTTATCATCGCCCGATGCTCTTCTCCCGGTATCACCCGGTATTTTTGAATGATCTCCTCCGGAATCCTCGCTTCTTTCCGCTTGCTGCACTTCTGCATCACAAGAATCATTTCCGTCATTTTTCCCTCTGCGATAAGCCGGTCAGCCATGTTGGCGATTTTCCCCTGATGAATCCACACACATTCGCTCTCCCACCGAAAGCTCTCCACAATAAGAACGGGATACCTCTGTTTTGCATGCTTCTCATATCCTGCCGGTGTATACACATAACACAGGCGGTATCCGCCATTTTCTTCCTCCCGGTACCATTCCATATGAAGCATGCCATGCGGCACATCCGCCAGCTGCGGATAACAGAACTCCAGTTCCGGAATCTCAAAATAATTGCATGCAAAACTGCCTTCCCCGTTATATCCGGCATACCCTGCCGGAACTTCCGGATGAATCGTCTCCACGCCGTTGACGATAAAATGTACCTCATGATAGCCGGCAGAAAGTCCTCCTATTTTTCCTCGCCATATTCCTGGCTGCTGCTCCGTTAACGCAGCCAAAATCTCATGCTTCTCCTTAAGACAGACTTCCACACGAGCCGCACCGGGTGCCTCCAGATAGAATTCTGCCGTGCCGTCACTGCACACTTTTACGCCCGGTATGGTCTTTGGATATTTCCCTGCCGGTCTCCCCTGCACATCCGTTTCAAACCGGATCTGCCGGTGTACCGGATCAAAAAAGAGCATCTGCTCCTCCATGCTCTGGACGGACAGCTGTTTTTCATCCAGGCGGCGCTCCATGCAGCATGCAGATGCCGTTTCTTCCACAGTCTCTGCGCCACAAAACAGAAGCGGCACAAAATCTCTCAGACTCTTTCTCCAGACATGCCATTCATGATAGCCTTCATATACTTTCTTTACGCAAAGCGTTTCTGATTCGCGCATTTTTTTACAGATATCCTCTATTCCGCGCGAAATCTCCTCTTCCCTGCTCCCGCAGGAGAAAAACACAACATCCGGTTTTTCTGCCTCATCCGTGCAGATCCTCTCTGCGTCATAAAGCGATACCCCGGAAAACATTCCAAGTGCCGAAAATTTATCCCGGTGCCTGCATACACTTCTTGCCGCCAATGCAGACCCCAGTGAAAGACCTGCCAGTGCCCGGTAATTTCTGCCCCGTTTTACCGGAAAATGTGTTTCCACATAAGGAATCAGATCCTCCATCAGCTCTCTGTCAAAATCCCCGGGAAAGAAAACTGCCTCCTCACCCTCGATAAACGCATAATCACAGCTCATCACCACGATCATTTCCCTGCATTTATGCTCCGCGATCAGATTGTCCATGATGTAATTCAGCTTCCCCTGCCAGATCCATCCCGTCTCATTTTCACCGACACCATGCTGTAAATATAAGACCGGATACCGCCGGCTGGGATCTTTCTGGCTTCCATAAGGCGTGTATACATAACATTCTTTCAGGTGACCGTTTACACCGGATGCGTACTTTGCCAGATGCACCGTTCCATGCGGTACCTCTTTCAGATAGTAAAATTCTGCTCCGCGCTCCGGCACCTCAAATGTGTTGATTGTCTCAAAGCAGCCATAAGAAAAACCGGCTTTCGGATGAAACAGTTTCACTCCGTCCACAAACCAGTGATAATAGTGCATTCCTCGCGGGAAATTCTCTATCTTCCTGTAAAACCCTCCGTTTCCATCCGGCAGGAGTGCAAGCGGCGCCGCATCAAAATAACCTCCCACACCCGCCACTTCCACTGTCTCAGCCGTCGGTGCATACAGATAGAATTCTACCGTCCCATCTTCCCACACCTTCACCGCCTGCCGTTCTTCCGTTGTCTCCGGCGCAAACGAAAGTGCCTGCTGCACCAGCGCCTGGTTAAGTTCTGTCCCCATAAAAAAACCTCCCATTCTATTAAGATCTTCTGCGAGAATATCGTATAGAATGAAAGGTTCTACCGGCAGATGCGGCGCATCACTTCCTGCTGCAGATCCTCCATCAAAATCTGTGGATTGCAGGCATTGTATGCATCCATGTATTCCTGCCAGGCTGTATCAAAATCCTCTGCCATAATAACCCGCGGAAGCCACTCGTGCTTGATCTCATTGATCTGCTCATATATCATTCCTGCTTCTGTGGCATCAGAAAGCGATGTAGCATAAGAATACATCGGATACCAGTTTCCCGGTGCCTTATGATTCCCAATCATATCCACATAGCTTTCACAGCCATACGCCCTGAGACATTCCTGGACGTCCCCCGGCTGGCTTTTTAAAAATTCTGCCGGCTGGTATTCCAGTGAAAAAGCATTTTTCCCATCCGGAAGCATTCCCTCCCAACGTGGGAAATACGAGTAATAACAGAAATAGTCCGATGCCAGCAGATCATCCGAAAAACGCTTTGACTGTTCCTTCGTCAGATAGAAAACCCCTTCCTCATCCACGCAGTAGTCCGTTCCTTCCTGCCCCCAGAAACGCAGAATCTCCACCTCCGGCTTTAAAAGATCATTCACAAATTGTAAGGCACCGTCTATGTCTTCACACGAGACCGTAACCGACAGGCCGGAGGACGTATCGATAGATGCCGCTCTCTCGACATGCCACTGGTTCTCCACCCCCTCCTGCATCGTAATTGGAAGCGGTACATAATCGCATCCCTGCTCACTCAATTTCTGTCTGTCATATGCCGGATAAATCGCATAGTAAAACTGCCACCACTGATCCACCATTCCAAGGACCGCTCCGGTGGACAGTTTATTCAGATACTCTTCATAGCTGTTTGTGAACGCCTCCGCATCCAGTATTCCCTTACGATATTCTTCATTTAATTTTTCAAAATAAGCCCGCGCCGTCTCTGTCGTGTTGTAATCCATCACCTGAAAGGTCTGCGGATCGACCATGCAGCAGCCGTCATTGGGATATCCATCCAGAAACTGCGGCACATTCTCCAGGCAAAAATATCTCCAGTCATCGCTAAGAACCGTAAATGGTATATTCCTGGTTCCGTTCTCCATCATGGGATTGGCATTCACATAAGCCTCCAGCAGATCAAAATATTGCTCTACCGTATGAACTTCCGGATATCCTGCCCATTTTAAAACCCTCGTCTGAATCCAGAATGCTTCCCCGTCATGGATCACATCGCTGCTTTTTCCATTTGTCACCCCGAATTGTGGAATCCAGTAAATGTGTCCGTCTTCCTGGCGCAGCATATCCCACTGCTCATTCGTCATGTATTGCCGGATATTGGGATATTCCTCCCAGTACTCATCAATCGGAATCAATGCCTCTGCTTCGTATAAGGTTTTTCCCCCCTGTATGAAGTCCGGATATCTGCCGCTGGCGATGTATGAATTGAGCGCCTGCTCCTTGGTCTGACCGGACAGCCAGAGTTCTTCACACTCTGCTCCTGTCACCTCTGCAATCTTCGCTTTCATGATATTTCCATATTCAAGGCTGTTTCCCTCCGTCGGAAAAAAAGCCGTAAAATGCTTTATCTGCGCTTCTGCCATGCGGTCTGTGTGTGCCGCCATGTTCCACAGCACCAGAAGCAGTACCATTAAGGTCATTCCTTCTGCCAGTCTCTTTTTCATCTGTTTTCCCTCTTTTCCAGTCAATTATACTGTTTTTAAGGGACACCGGCAAGATGGGATTGCATACGCTCCTTCGCTTTTATATGGAATTATTCTTTTACGCCACCGAGTGTAAGACCGGTGACAAAATATTTCTGTAAAAACGGATAGATACAGATAATCGGCAGCATCGTGAGTATCGTCGCGGCGGATCGCACAGATGTCGGCGTGACGGTTCCCACTGCATTCTTCATCGCCTCCGCTGTAGTTCCCTGATTCGTGACGGATGACAGCAGTTTCATCAGCTCATACTGCAGAGTTGTGAGATTTGAATTCATGCGGTTGTACAGCATGGCATCAAACCAGGAATTCCACTGTCCGACGGCGACAAATAATGCTACCGTTGCAAATACCGGCTTGCACAGCGGACAGTATATTTTCAGAAAGATCGTTGTATAACCTGCGCCGTCCAGCTGTGCAGATTCTTCCAGGCTGTCCGGAATTCCGTTCATATAGGTGCGGATCACCAGCATGTTAAATGCACTCACCATTCCCGGAATTACATACACCCAGAAGCTGTTGGTAAGTCCCAGTCCTTTGTAAAGCAGAAATGTCGGTATCATACCTCCATTCACATACATCGTAATGACCCAGAACAGAGACAGGCTTCTCTTAAACAGAAATCGTTTCCGGCTGACAACAAATGCCAGAATCGCATTTGCAGCCAATGCCAGCACAGTTCCGATCACGGTTCTTGCTACCGTGACATACGCGCCTGTAATCAGGTTGTCTTTCTGCAATACCGTAATATAATTTTTCCATGTAAACTTTCGCGGCCACAAATAGATGCCTCCCCGCAGGGCATCCGTACCATCGTTTAATGAAATTGCAAGCGTGTTGAGTACCGGATATAATGTGATAACCACAATGATAAACATAATGATTCCATTTACAAGTGGGAATGCATCAAAGGATCCTGTTTCCTTTCTTCTTTTTTTTGTTCCTGCCAGCTGTTGCATGCTATTACCCTCCTTAGAATAACCTTTCTTCTCCATTGCGCTTTGCGATCTGGTTCGCAATCACAATCAAAATGATGCTTACTGCACTCTTAAAAATACCTGCGGCCGTACCGATGGAGTAATCCCCCTGGCTGATGCCCCATTTAAGTACATAGATGTCAATCGTCTGGGATACCTTCTGTACCAGTCCGTTTCCAAGAAGATACTGAATCTCAAATCCTGCATTTAATACATTTCCTACATTCATTAACAGAAGAATCATAATCGTTGGTTTGATTCCCGGAAGTGTCACGTATTTGATTTTTGCCCATCTTCCCGCACCGTCAATGGAAGCCGCTTCGTACAAAGAAGGATCAATGGATGTGATGGCTGCCAGGTAAATAATGGCATTCCATCCTGTCTCTTTCCACACATTGGCAAACGCGACGATCGGCCAGAAATAATTCGGATGTGCAAAAAAATTGATTGGCTGTGTAATCACATGCAGATTCATCAATATCTCATTGATGATTCCGCTTCCTGAGAGCATATCATGCAGAATTCCCGTTACGATAATCCAGGACAGGAAATGCGGCAGATAAGAGATGGTCTGGACAGCCTTTTTCCCGCCATGTGATTTTATCTCATTTAAAAGAATGGCAAATGCGATTGCAGTCACAAATGTCACAACCAGGTTTATCACACCCATCGCAAGCGTATTCCGGATGACACGGATAAATGTCATATCCGAAAATAAGGTCTGAAACTTCTGCAGTCCCACAAACTCAGAGTGGAAAATTCCAAGCTTTGGCTTATAATTCTGGAACGCCATCGCCCATCCCGCCAGTGGAAGGTAATAGAAAATGATGCCATAGATTACCATCACACCACTCCAGAACAGCAGAACTTTCTGTCTCTTTATTTCTTTCCAGGTGATCTTTGCTTTATATTGATTTTCTTTTTCTTTGGATCTTGTTCTCGTCAAAGCCATACCCCACTCCTTAAAAAAACAGGCAGATGAAATCTTCCTTGCATCTGCCTGTTTCCAATTTCATTTTATGTGTTATTCGTATTTCGCTGCTTCTTCCATTCTCTTATCAAGTTCTGTCTGTAACTCACCGATAAACGCACCCGGATCGCAGCTGTTGTATGCATCCATGTACTCTGCCCATGCCGCGTCAAAATCTTTTGCCATCACGACCTGTGGGAGATACTCGTGCTTGATCTCACCGATCTTATTCCATGCCATACCGCCTTCCGTATCGGTAGTGAAGCTGTTTGAATAGGACCACATCGGATACCATGCACCCGGAGCTTCATTTGTTCCGATCATATCCACATAGGTCTCTGCGCCATAAGCAGAAAATGCTTCTTTTACATCATCATTTAATCCGTCAAAGAATTCATTCGCCTGTCCATCCGGCTTATTCGCATTGATTCCGTCATCACTTGTGCCGGAATACTGCGGAAAATAAGAATAGGTACAGGTATGGGATGCTTTGTATGCAGTGTCAACCGCTCTGGTTCTCTGCTCCTCTGTGCGGTAAAATTCACCGTTGTCATCCACATTATAGTCAACGCCTTCCACTCCCCAGAAACGCAGGTTGTGAATATCCTGTGAGAGGAGGTCATCTACAAACTGCAGTGCAGCTTCCACATCCTCACAGCTTGTGGTGATCGCAAGACCGTCTGATACATTTAACACACCGCCGGAACAGTGCCACTGGTTTTTGACACTCTCATCAATGGTAATCGGAAGCGGAATGTAATCGCATCCCTGTGCATCCAGCCCTGCCTGCTTGATTGCATCTCCCGCAGTGTAAGCAAAATCCCACCACTGGTCAATCATGCCAAGTACACGTCCGGTTGACAGTTTGGCAATATACTCATCATAGGTCTGTGTAAAGGATTCCGGATCTACAATTCCCTTCTGATATTCTTCATTCAATTTCTGGAAATACTTTACTGCGGTATCCGTCGTATTATAATCGATCACCGTCAATGTCTCCGGATCTACGATACAGGAGCCGTCGTTTGGATATCCATCCAGAAACTGCGGCGCATTCTCAAGGCAGAAATATCTCCAGTCATCGCAGAGAATCGTATACGGAATGTTCTCTGTTCCGTCTTCCATGGTCGGATTTGCCTCATTATATCTCTCAATCAGATCAAAATACTGATCCATGGTACGGATCTCCGGATAATCCGCCCATTTTAATACCCTGGTCTGAATCCAGAATGCCTCATCGTTGTGTGTACAAACCTTCTCTTCTCCCTTGATATTGCTGAACTGCGGTATCCAGTAGATATGTCCGTCGTCCTGGCGAAGCTGATCCCACTGCTGCTGTGTAAAGAAGTTTTTGATATTCGGATAATCATCCAGATAATCATCGAGTGCTACCAGAACGTCTGCATCATAGAGCTGTGACTGTCCGCTTCCCCCGCAGATAAAGTCCGGCAGCTCACCACCGGTGATCATCATGCCGACAGCTTCCTCTGCCGTCTGTCCGGTCAGCCATGTTTCCTTCACTTTCACGCCGGTCTTATCGGCAATGATCTGCTGAATCTCATTGTCGTCATTGATCTCTGAACCGGGAACTGCAAAAAAAGCCGTAAATTCTTTTACCCCACCGGCTTCCGTGCTGTCTGCACCGGCTGCGTTTTCCTTTGCGTCTGTCGATGC
>OGXI01001813.1_pt1 | contig 17060 bp, 15 predicted proteins | sample 1576221 | NCBI WGS metagenome assembly OGXI01 (sample SAMEA3541523, study PRJEB24748) | human gut metagenome | biome: human gut; feature: human-associated habitat; material: faeces | place: China | collected 2012
GTTTCCAGCTTGGTTGTCATATAGTCATCAAAGGCGGTGATCTCTTTCTTTTTCAGAGCGTCGGTCACATCAACATAGATATTCATCGTCGTCGATACATCAGCGTGTCCCAAGATGCTCTGAATGAATTTAAGGTTTGCTCCCGACTCACATAGCCTTGTTGCGAATGTGTGCCGGAGAATGTGGCAACTGAACTGTGGCAGCAGAACCGGATCAGAGTCTGCTCCATATTTTTCGAGGATTTCATCATTACAATCTCGCATCATACGGCGGAGTGCTTTGTTGAGGTTTCCCTGATTTTGAACATCCCCGTAACGGTTGACAAAAATAAAGTCGTCATAACCGTCCACTCGGCTCTTACTGCTGATTTCAGCCTGAGATTGAAACGCTCGCTCCATTAAGAAGGCTTGTTTCACTCCCTCAGTCATCGGGATTTCTCGTTCACCGGCTTTTGTCTTGGGCGTGTTGATGGAAAAGTAGCAGCCCTTTTCGTCACGGTGATTATAATAGACAAGCGTGTGGTTGACTCGGATAATGCCCTTTTTCAAGTCAATGTCGCTCCAGCGAAGCCCGGTGATTTCGCCGACTCGCATCCCCGTGTTTGCCATAACATAGAACACTGGATACCAGTGGGTGTCCTTGGGATGGCTGAGCATATAGTCAAAGAACAACTTCTGCTGAGCCACGGTCAATGCCTCTTTCTTCTCACGCTCAAAGCCGTGGGAGAGCTTCAGTTCTTTGAGCATATTGTCTGTTGGGTTTTGTCGAATCATTCCATCATCGACTGCCACCTGAAAAACTTGGTGGAGCACATTATGGACATTATCTATCGTGGCAATCTTCAGAACCTTGCCGTCAGCAAGGGAGTTGTAGAACTTCCGCACATCAGACTTTTTTACTTGGACAAGTCGGTTCTTTCCGAAAGACGGTTTTACAAACAGCTCATACATATAAATATAATTCTTGAATGTGCTGTCCTTGATTCCCCTTTTGAGCTGACACCAAAGATCGAACATCTCATTTACGGTGATGCTTTTGACATCCGACCGTATTCCGTCGTGCTTGTCCACGATAATCTGTTCTTCCTGCTCTCTCAGCTTTTCCAGCGTCGGAGCATAAATAGAATGCCTTTTTCCGTCAGGCGTTGACCAACGGTACGCATAAGTGCCGTTGGGACGCTGTGTTTCTCCTGTTTTAAGTCGTGTACGGTTGCTGTCGAACCTTACGCCGACCTGTTTCTTTTTAGTCATAGTAACCTCCTGTTTTAGATTGAGAAGCTCTTAATCAGGAACTCCTCTAATTGCTTGCGCTTTAGAAGCCTTTTTGTACCGACCCATAGAACAAAGTCACACGACTCACGATTCGACAACTCACGAAGTTTATCCGTTCCGATACCAGTGTAAGCGGCGGCTTCTTCTAAAGTCAGGTTCATTCTCTCCCAAAGGGGAACTCGGTTATCTTTTTCCTGCTTGGTCATATCGGTTTCCTCCTTCATTTTCGTTTGGCTTTAGGATACCGATAACCACCGTTTGGGACAACGATGCGATTTTGCGAATCGCATCGTTGATTGTTAGATTGAATAGGCTCTTTCCAAAAACTCATCGAGCTTTTTCCTTTTGATGAGCCGCTTTGTGCCGTTCCACAAGACAAACTCGCAATCCTCTCTATCGGACAGTTCCCTTAGCTTATCTGCGCCAATCCCTGAGTAGGCTGCCGCTTCATAAACGGTGAGGTTTGCTTTTTCCCAAAGAGGAACGGCATAGTCCTTACTGGGCTTTCCCATTCGTGCCGCCCTCCTTATGCTTCATAGCCTTGCGTAACTCCGAAAGGTTTGAATAACGATATTCTCGACTGTTGTACTCATCGGATTTGTAAAAAGCAGCGGTGACTCCATCAAAAATCCGAAGTAAAGCATCCTCATTCAGATCTTCGGTTGCGAGGATTTCCCTTACGGTCACTCTACTTAAAGGCTGGTGTTTCTTTTTCCATTCCCGATACGAGAAATACTGGTCGATCTCGTCGTTATAAATACCTTCGTCAATCCGTCTGTCCGGCTGGAGAAGATGATAAATACAAAGAAGCATTTCTTCAGCCCTATTATTATTGATGCGGCTAATGTTCAGCAGGTCGAATACACGCAAGTCAACGACATCCTTGACCTGCCGAAAACCGACATCAACAAACGGGTTTGCGACCTTATACTCATCTACCTTTCTCCATTTTGGGGAGTCGAATTTGACCATCATTACCTGTTTCATTATCTATGCTCCTATCTGTTTGCGTTTTTTGCTCTCTACTAACCAACTGGGAAATTTTTTTCGATTTGTACGAAGCAAATTTTAATTTGGGAGCATTTTTTTGAGTTTTTTCAGGGCAACAGTCAGTTGATGATTAATTGTCGTTACAGCTACTCCGTGGCGCCGTGCATATTCTCGCTGTCCTATGGGGTCATCACAAAGATATAAACTGGTCATCAAGTTAATCTCGGCAGGTGACAATTTTGCCACGGCTGCGTAGAGGGTGCTTTTCTCCTCCTTTTTGAGAATGGCATCAATGACGGAACAATCTTGATCCACCAGCAGTTCCTCGCCAGACATATCATCTTCTGTGGTTGTCTGTGTGTTATAGGAAAACACCGTCATCCCGGACTGTTTCTCGATTGACGCAAGATAATTGTGTCTATCTTTCTCGGATCGCCACTGTTTTGCGGTTTCAGCTCCACATTCTGCGATGATGATCACATCGTCAACAGAGCAAGCGTCTAACTGCCCAAAGCGATCTCTTCGTTTTTGCCCTTCCGGGGTCTGAATGAAGTTCATAAACTCGAAGCTATTCATTACGAGCCAGTTATTGCCATCAGCGGGCAGTTCGGGGTTCTTTTTGACAAGGTATATTTTTCTCATTACCGTAATCTCCTTTGAATTTTGAATTTGGTGTTCGGGTTCAAAATTCGGAGATCACGGATATTCAGCGATATAGCAGAGCCACTTATTTAGCATCGAAAAAGGCTTCCTTTCAGAGATTTCTCTGCCGGAAGCCCTTGGTCGGTTGTTCTTGCCGAAAAAAAGAAGCCACCGGCAAGACAGGGTAAGCCTATGGCTTACTGTCTTGTCGGTGGCCTCTCATATCTGCATAGCAAGTTTGGTTTAACCAACCGAAGTGTTCAAAGCAAGTGACCTGGAGATGGAATTACGCAGTCTGTTTCACCTCAACCATTCCGTCGTTTTGCCGTATTCAGTTTTTAGCCGATCAATAGTATCGGATTTGCCCTTCCGGGGCATAAAGGTCAATCTTGTCGTGTCGGCGTCCTTTCTGGACTCGAACCGCTACGGTTCCGCACCGTTTACACTCATACTTGATTTTCCCCTCATCATTTCTATATCCGTAAAGCAATGCACCGCAGTTGGAGCAATACATCGGTATAGGGGTCCAATTATCTTTTGTCACGCACATCACCTCATTAAGTTCCTTGACGCTTTCAGGGCTGATGAATGGTGGCATCCTTAGAGAACTGCTCTTTTCTTGCCTTCTACAAACCACTTTCCGTTTTCTTCATCGAAAAGGAAGGTTTCCGTGCCGCATATCATTACTGTATAACGAAGCCCTGTTCCACCGACCTTGGTCGATGCCGCACGACAGCAGTGCCTTACACGGTCGATCTCGTAGACCTCACCATCTTCAAATTTGATTTTTCGGGGTCGAGCCGTTCCATCCGTCTTATGGGTAACATCGACTTCCACATATACCTTGCGCCGTTCTTCTTCCATCTCTACACCTCATAATTTTTTATACTGGCAACCAACCTACCCAAATGGCGATAGCCATCCAATGGCTTGTCAGAAACTTTGAACTTAGGGCGATCATCGCCCGAATTGTTCAGATAGCAGGAAAGGCGTCCGTACTTGAAGTCCTTGCTGACATCAAAGATAAGAAACATCCCCTCATAAATGCCGTAGTGAGTGAAATGGTTCCCTCCATCTGCACGGAAAATAATCAGATCATTGCTGCACCCCTGCAACAAACAAGACGGCATCGAAACATAGGTTTCGATCTCATCGGGCACAACAATTTCATCAATCTTGTTACTGCTTGTACTAATCATACTGACCTCCTTAACAAAGCACCCCGGTCGGCATAGTAATCTCAGGCTTTTCACTCGGCATCCGGAGATTTTGAAAAAGAATGCCGTTGCGGATGCTGTTCTTGCCGAACCGCTGGCGAATGGTTTCAATGCACTGGTCGAGCCTTTCTGCTTTCTCAATCTTTTCGATATTCATAAACAAATCGACTTGTCGGGGCGTGTCCTGTGGCACCAAGTTGATTGCCTGAATCGTGACTGAGCGAATCGGGTTCCTCCAGTCGTATCTTTTTTCAAAGAGGGCAAAAGCCGCTTTTGCGATCAGCATTGGGGATTGTGTGGGCATATCCAATGCCGTTTGCCATTGCTTTGAAAAAAGTGTGTTGTCCCGTATGTGAATGGCGACTCCATCCGCACACTTTTTGTGGACACGGAGTTTATGTCCGATGTCCTGCGTCAATTCGAGAAAGACGGGCCACACCTGCTCGTCGTTCTCCAAATCTTCGATGGTAGTAATTCCGTGTCCCACGCTCTTAACCGGAGAAACAAAGTCGGCGTTCATAACACGGGATCGGTCATTACCGTTTGCATACTGCCAAAGGGCAATTCCATTTTTACCGAGCCGTCGGTTCAGAAAGTCAGGATCGGTCTTAGCTAAATCGCCAATGGTTCTAATGCAATAGCTATCTAATACACGCTGCGTTGCCCGTCCCACACCGAGCAAGTCCGCTGCGGGGAGTCCCCATATTTTGTCTCGGAAAGTGTCTTTCGGTATGACCGTCACAGCATCCGGCTTTTTCATATCCGAGCCGAGTTTGGCAAATATCTTATTGAAAGACACGCCGACTGAGATGGTCAACCCCAGCTCAAACTTGATTGTTTCTCTTATGTCATTTGCCACCTTTTCAGGGGAACCAAAGGTGTAGTCTGTTCCGCTGATGTCAAGCCAGCACTCATCCATTCCATACGGCTCAACTTGATCTGTGTAGCGCTGGTAGACATTTCTTGCAAGTTTAGAGTATTTGATATACTCCTCAAAGTGCGGAGGCACTACAACAAGGTTTCTGCATTTCTGCTTTGCTTGCCATACAGCATCGCCGGTTTTTATCCCAAAGGCTTTTGCGGCGTAGTTTTTGGCGAGGACTATACCGTGCCTTTCTTCCACCGAGCCGCAGACAGCGACCGGATACTTTCTCAAAGCTGGGTCGAGCATACATTCAACGCTGGCATAGAAGTTATTCATATCACAATGCAGTATTGATCTGCTCAACTAAATCACCTTATTTCTTGGAAATTCTGCGAAACCTCTTGACAAACCAAAGTGTCGTGTTGTATCATATGAACACGACAGAAGTGTCGTCGTTGTGATTCAGATTATAGCACGACACCAATGTCGTGTCAATAAGAAGTGACGAAAAAAGTGTCGTGCTGCTAAAAATAGAAATCTTATGGAGGGAATTGATAATGAAGTTCAGCGACAGATTAAAAGGGCTGAGAGAAAAAAATGATATGACGCAGGAGCAGCTTGCTAAGGTTTCCGGTGTTTCCCCCCGTACCATACAGAGATACGAATGCGGAACCTCTCGTCCTCGCTTGGATGCAGCGGAGAAGCTGGCAAAGGCACTTAATATTTCCGTGGATCAGCTTCTGGGTACGGATGGTATGCTCGTTGCTCAGGCTGCGGAGCAGTACGGCGCACGAGGTGCCAAACAAGCGCAACAGCTCACAGATGAAGTAACTGGTTTGTTTACCGGCGGCGAGTTGGCACAGGATGATATGGATGTTATGATGCAAGCTATTATGGATGCCTATTGGCTGGCGAAAGAGAAAAACAAAAAGTACACCCCAAAGAAGTACCGTTCTAAGGGCAAGCAGGGCTGAGTCCCGTTTATGGGACACATTGTGTGTTAGAATGGAAACAGGAACAAACTGAAAAGGGGTGAAGCCGATGTATGTAAGCACTTCGGAAATCGTACAAAAAGCAAACTCCATCGTTGCTCAATGCGGAACCCGTGATCCTCTCAGAATTGCAAGGGACTTAGGAGTCGAGGTAATGTATTATCCGTTCAATGAACAGCGTGGAGCATATAAAGTCTTGATGCGTAATCGCTTCATCTTTATCAAAAATGATCTGCATCCGGTTATGGAGAACATCGTGCTACTTCACGAATTAGGACACGATGCTTTACACCGGGAGGAAGCCACGAAAGTCGGTGGCTTCAAAGAGTTTGAGATCTTCAATATGCGGGACAACCGTATGGAGTACGAAGCCAATCTCTTTGCCGCACAGATTTCCCTATCAGATGAGGACTTCCTTGAACTTGCGGAAAGAGGATACGACACGCAGCAAATCGCACGGACATTGAATTCAGATATTAACCTTGTCGCTCTAAAAGCCGATACGCTGATTTCTCAGGGCTACCGTTTGCGCCAGCAGGAACACTGTAACGATTTTCTAAGATACGACAAATAACTAAGATGCCACCCTTTCGGATGGCATCTTTTTTATCACCTTTAATCAGCGCAAGCCGGTTTTGTTTTTTTTAGCTCAAACCCGAAAGAGAGCGCATCACCAAGTCGATGTCTTTGTTTTCAAGTTCCTGAATGATGTGCAGATAGGTTTTTTGCGTAGTGGTCATACTTGAATGTCCAAGACGGCGGGCAACGCTCGCAATGGAAACGCCCGTAAATAACAGCAAAGAGGCGTGTGTATGCCGTAATCCGTGGATAGAGATGACAGGGATGTTACAGGCTTTGCAATGCCTGCCGAGAATGTCGTTCACCGTCGAATTATAGACAGTGGAGTTGACAAAGATGGGCTTATCTTCGGGAAGGTGCTTTACCAATTCAGAAAATTGAATGACGGTTTGCCAGTCAATTTGAATTTTCCGCACAGACGACTTGTTCTTCGTAGGTTGGAAGCCGCCCTTTCCCTTGTAGTCCCAAGTCTTGCTTATGGACAGTGTTTGATGGGCAAAGTCGAAGTCTTTCGGGGTAAGAGCCAGTGCTTCAGAAAAGCGCATCCCCGTCTTTGCTACCAACAGGATAAAGTAGTCCCAATTCACCTTATCTTTTAGGTCAAGCGAGATCAGCAGCGTGTGTAGCTCAAATTGATTGAGATACTTGATTTTCTTAGCAACCGGCGGCTTCCCCTTGATGATTGCCTTGCGAGTAGGATCTCTTTCAATCAAGCCCTCATCAACAGCATCAAGAATAGCTCCTTTGAGCTGGTGGTGAAAATCCATCGTGGTTTGGCGCTCGTGGAACTCAGCATAGTCGTTCAACAGCTGCTGATAAGCGATCCGGTTCATATCACATACTCTCAGGTTTGGGACGAGCTTAACGAGCCATTTCTGCGTCATTAGGTACTTATCCATCGTCACCTTTCTGATTGCGCCCTTCTTATACACCGTAATCCATTTTGCATAATATTCACAGAACAAGTCTGTTCGTTTGGTTTCTGTTAGCATCAGAAGTCCTCCATTTCATTAAAAATGGCTTACGCTGATGAAGGGTGATAAGGTTGTCAAGGCAAGTTAGTAGCTCGCCAATTTTTCTCTGCTCATCTATATCTGGTATAGGTATAGGCATTTGAAAAAACACATTGTCTCTAATCGAGAACCTGTCTGACCTTGCGCCGGAATCACCATTGAAATTCATAAAAGAATGCCAATAGCCGCACTTGAAAAAGTACTCCAAATAAGTCGTGTCAATATCGTGCGGGCGAAAGACGGTATATAACGGTGACATTACGCCCGTTCTTCCAAGTTTATTGCGGTTTATCGGTCCAACTGGTGCGGAAGTAGAGATACGAGGGTTATAAACAAAGTCCTCGTTTTTTACAATGTAGTACCCATCCAAGCTGCCCAGCTTTGCTATATCGTGGTCAAAGAAATCTCTTTGACTTATAATTCCGAACTCAGCAGAGTTTGTAAATGTTTCTACATATTGTAGTCCGGCATTTTTCTCCGTGACTTTATCTGTAATTTCGGATAGCTTACGCTGTTCCCAAGAAAATGTTGAAGCGGTGAAGATCATAGAGATAAAAGCCTGAAAAAAGCCGAATAAAAATACACATTTACGCTGATGAAGGGTGATAAGGTGGTCGAGCTGCTGAAAGAAACCTCCAATAGTCTGTTGTTCTCGCATCGTTGGCGGCATCATCAGCTCCATTACAGCCATTTGCTTTCCCGAAACCTCGACGAAAGTTGATCCAGCCCCAACAAGCTCTCCATATCGTTTTAATTCTTCGGTTCGAGAAAAAATGAAGTAAGAGTCAAGCTCTCCACGATGTGGGACAATGGACTGAAATCCCTGATTAGTACAGCCTTTTCGGGTTAAAATAGCTGTTTTCCCGATCCCTGCACGAGATGTAAACAGGACTGTACCGGGAGGAAGCATTTTGGCTGAACTATTCTCATAACCCAAGCCGGTTATCTTTTTCTGACTCGAATTTGCATAGATTTGATCCGCAATTTCAGCAGGTGCATACCAATCAATATAACCGTCCCAATAGCTCTGATTTCCTGTACTTGGGGTTCCACCACCCACAATGTCAGCAATATCCCCCAACTTACGCTGTTCCCAAGAAAAATCAAAAGAGCCAAGGAAACACCTTGGCTCTCTTGTTAAGACCGCATATTTTTTCATTTTTCGGCTTGCTTTAGCGGTGATGGCACTCATTACGGCATATCAACCTCAAATCCACCGGTAAGAATGAACTGCCGCAAAAGCTGATCCGTTTTCATATTGACCTTGGGCGGAATCAACTTGGTTCGTTCATATGCTTCAAAGAACGCTTTTGCTTTGGACTTATCGACGCTCTTTTTCAGCTCGTCAAACCTGCCAAACTCATTGATAGTCGCTTCATTCAGGTTAAGCCCCATCATATTCCTGAGTTTATCCTCATCAAGACCGAAGATGGTTGCAAAACGGTGAATTTGGTCATCTTTTGCTCTAAACTGATACTCCGTGATGTAGTCACGAAGCGTTTTTCCGTCCTCGGCAATGACATCACCTCGCTCAATGTCGTGCAGAAAGATATTTGCGTATTTCTGCTCCTCTTGCGTTAGGGCAGCAAAAGTCTTGTGAAGTTCTGCCTTTGCTTGCTCAATAGATTCCTCGGAAGAACCTTCCTGTCGAATCAATTTGAGGTACTTATCGAAACGACTGTTCATATAATCGGCATCAATAACCCCTGTGTCAATTTCAGTCAGGTATCCAACAAGATCGTATGGTATATCTATGTCTTGTGATCCGGGATCATCGGGAGAAGCAGCGGAAAGCTCTTTATAACGCTGTGCCAAAATCAAAAATGCGTTCTCATCGAACTCCATTGTAATTTCAATCGAATTACCGTTTTCCTCGTCCTTGAATGAGTAGGTGTGTTTATCCCACCTAAATCCTTGGATTTTAGCAGCTTCAAGGTATCCGTTGAAATCTCTAAACAGCGAGGCGAACTTAGCTCTTACGGTTCCGTCCGCAGGCAGCTTTTCAAAGTCAGGGATACCAGCATTCTTGAACAAATAGGCAATATCATCAAACACAGCGTTGAGCTTTCCGAGGTTGTAAGACAGTTTTTCAACGAACAGACCTATCGGTCTATCGCCGGAATAGAGCTTAACAGCTTTGCTCACATTCTGCTCCATCGTATGCGGCTTGCGATAATATCTGATGATGCCAAAAGGCTTATCGGGTCCGAAAAGTCTGTTGGTTCTGGAAAATGCCTGAATGATGTTCTCATACTCCAGTATCTTGTCCATATACAGCGTGTTGACCCACTTAGAGTCAAAGCCGGTAAGCATCTGATCCACTACAATCAGGAGGTCGAGCTGCTTCTCAGGCTCTCTTTCGACCCGCTTATATTGCTCTTTGTGGGCAAGGCGTAGAGAAAGGTCTTTTTTGAAGCGAGCGTGTGTAGCAATCGAAAAATCCTGACCAAACATCATATTATAGTCAGTAAGGATTTCGATTAAGCCTTGCTCTTTATAAAAAGCAATCGGCTGCCCTCTGTATTCTTTGTAGTCACCATCTTCATTGCTGATATTGGGGTCAAAAAGGCAACTGATCCTAAGTTTCGGCATTGCAGCCTTCAGCAGTCGATAGTAGTCTATTGCTTCGGGGATGCTGCTCGTCGCAAAGATTGCGTGGAATTTCCCGTTGTGGCTCAAGGTAAGCCAATTTTCCTGAATATCCTCAACAACCTTGCTTTGATGCTCCGAGGAAAGGTACTGAGTCTTTGGAAGATAATCTTCAATGCCCTTGACCCACTTTCCGTCATCGCCCAAGAAGCCCGCCATCTTGACGGTGGAGGAGTCCATATACTCATAGAATATTTTTGCCTTTTTCGGATTGCTGATTGCTTCTTCTTCGGTTGCTGCTTTTGCTTTTTCCAAAGCAACCACCTTGCGGACATCCTTATCACGGAAAGTCAGGACTTTATAAGGGTCAAATCCAAGCACATTCTTATCCCTGATACCATCAGCGATGCTATATCTATGGAGTTCATTGCCAAAAACATCTGTTTGGGCATTGTTTTTCTTTGCATTCTCCTCAAACACCGGTGTGCCGGTAAAGCCAAAGAAGATGGCATTGGGAAATGTTTCCTTGATGATGGATAGCATATCTCCAAAAGTTGAACGATGAGCCTCGTCAACAATAAAAACAAGCCGTTTGCCGTTGATTATTTCAATATCGCTTGCATTAAGTCCTCCGTCCTCATCTCGGATATTGCTCATCTTCTGAATAGAGGTAACAATTAGGGTATCTGCCGTTGCGTTGCTTTTCAGCTTAGTCAAAAGGACATATGTGTTCTCTGTTGCCTGCACGGTTTCGTTCTCGTCCGCAAATGCCCGATATTCCTTGAGCGACTGCGTTCCTAACTCAATACGGTCGGTAAGGAAAATAACCTTATCAGCATCATTGGAGTTTGCAATCAACTGAGCCGACTTAAAGCTCGTCATCGTCTTACCTGAGCCGGTGGTATGCCAAATGTAGCCGCCACGCTGCTTACCGCTATCCCACTTCGTTTTGGACACAACATCGGAAATTGCGCTGGCTGCGTAATACTGGTAGCTTCGCATTACCTTCAGAACACCGTCAGCATTGTCGGCAACAGTATAAAAACCAATGAGCTGGTGAGCCATAGGGATGGACAACAGCGAGGAGGCGATAGCTTTCCAATCGTTGATAGGCTCATTATTGAAGTCAGCCCAATGGAAATAGTAATCCGTATTGAACTTTCCGTCAGGTCCGGGATTCGCAAAATAACGAGTTTCTTCAGGGTTCATTGCAACAAACACCTGAACGAGCGAGAACAATCCGGTAAAAACGCCCTCATATGAGTATTTCTCAATCTGATTATATGCTTGACTGACGGGGACACCGCTGCGCTTCAGCTCAATATGTATGACCGGCATACCATTGATGAGCAGCATCAAATCGCCACGACGGTCATTCAGCATTTTTGACTTGCTCGGAAAGGCTGGTTGCTGTACGATCTGATACCGGCTCTGTCCAGCGGCGATTTCTCTGCGATCATATATTTTCAAGCTGATTTCAGTGCCAAAATGGAGCTTGTCGTCAGGGTTATCACGCTTGATAGACACAGTTTTTCCGTTGATAAAGCCATTGAGTTTTAACGGGGTTCTAAGTTCCGTGATCTGCTCAATAATCTGCTGCATTTCGCCATCCGTAAGAGGATAGTTATTCAAGCGGTCAATTCCACGATTGTTATCATACAGGATCTTTGCCCAATTTCGGATGAGGTCTTGCTCGGTTGGGTTCTTGATAACTTCTTTTTCCCAGCCTTTATCCGCCAAGACTTTAATCAGGGCTTCCTCAAAGTCCGCTTCTTTTTGGAATGTCATTCGATTTCCTCCTTCCTGCGAAATTGATGTCACACGAACATCTTTTCAAGCATAGATTTCTTGATATTTTGGAGCTTTTCCAACTCACGCTGATGAAGGGTGATAAGGTTGTCGAGGACTGAAAAGAACGCTGAAATACTTTCCTGCTCAATGCGGGAAGGAAAACATACCGGACCTTTCAAGGCGTTCTCAGCGGATACTTTCATATCATTCTTTGCACCCTTATTGACCAATGGATGCATATAGTTATTCATTCGTGCGTGCTGCTCAAAATACACTTGAATGAAGTCCGAAAAAGCATTTTCCTTTGGATGATAAACGGCATACAAAGTTGAAACAATGCCTGGTTTTCCTTTGTTTGTCTTGATTATTCCATACGGATTAGAGTTAAGAGGCGACTTTGTATATACTACATCACCCGTCTGAACAACACCGTAATTTGATACTGATGCACCAGCGAAAGAACGACCTTGAAACTCAATCTGATTAACTATTCCATAGTCGCCTGAAACGGACAAAACATCAGACCTACCATATATGTTGCCAGTGTTCTTTTCGGCGGAAACAGTAAGGTAATCTTCTAACTTACGCTGTTCCCAAGGGTCAGTAAATCCCTTAAAGCGAATTTCGGGGTAACTGCTACCATTTTGCGGGAACATCTTTTCGAGCATCGACTTTTTCACATTCGTCAACTTTTCAAACTTACGCTGATGAAGGGTGATAAGGTTGTCTAGGGTATCAAACAGCTTTCCGATTTTGCGCTGTTCCTCAAGCGAAGGAAGAGATACTTCTCCCATACAGAGCTTGTCGTAATAGAAGTACAGACGAACGCCACCCTCTTGCAACTGCATAATCAACTTTTGAAAATCAGGTGATTTGAACCAGTGCCATAAGAGCCTATCGTCAACATCTTCGGAGGTCTTGAAAACCTCATATAGAGAGCTAACTATCACATTTTTCCCGATATTTTGGTATCCGATTGAACCAACATTTATTCTTGCCGGGTTATAAGCAAATGAGTTCGGAGAAACGATATAATACATTCTTTTATCTGCTTCTCTCATCGTCCCTCCATTCTCGAACTTCTCATCTTGTGGTACAAATCCGTGTTCGTTGGTAATTGAATAGCTCTCTAATGGAAGGTTGTCCTTATTCTTTTCGCCAGCGGTAAAAGTAATATCTGAGAACTTACGCTGTTCCCAAGCTATCCGGTCGCAGTCGAGCTTATTCAGGTATGAAATATGGGAAGTAAGTTTGAAATTTCGGGATTTATTGTTGCTAATTCGGGATTATATGCTATAATATAAGATGTGTTTTAGCACTTACTCGCAGGTTGAGAGAAAGGAATGATACGATGGCTGTAAGCTATAAAAAACTTTGGCACATTCTGCTTGATCGAGATATGAAGAAAAGAGATTTGCAGGAAGCTGCTGGACTCACTAAATACGCAATCAATAAGCTCAGTCGTGATGAAAATGTAAGCACTGAAGTATTGGGGAAAATCTGCTCAGCTTTGAATTGCACGACTGACGACATTATGGAATTTGTTCCCGACGAGAAGTGAGTCCGTTTTATGGGACACTAATTGATGTATCATAACAGTGGGGTAGTATATTACCCTTAATAAAGAAAAAGGATGGGTTCACAAGATGAATAAGCAACAGCTTGCTCAGAAAATATGGGCTTCCGCAAACCAAATGCGTTCCAAAATCGAAGCGAATGAATATAAGGATTACATACTTGGCTTTATATTTTACAAGTATCTATCTGATAAAGAAATCAAATTCTTGAAGGAAAATGACTATGACGACGAACTTCTGAAAACCGTATCAGAAGAAGATGATGAAACGGTTAAGTGGGTTCAAGAGAATATCGGCTACTTTATTGCCTATAAAGACCTCTTTTCTACTTGGCTCTCGATGGGTAAGGACTTTGATGTTTCAAATGTCCGTGATGCGCTCTCTGCGTTCAGCCGGTTGATTTCCAACACGCACAAAAAGGTATTTGATAAGGTATTCGACACTTTGCAAACGGGTCTTTCCAAACTTGGCGATAGCTCCGGTTCACAAACAAAAGCAATCAGCGGACTTCTGACGCTGATAAAGGATATTCCTATGGACGGCAAGCAGGACTACGATGTTCTCGGCTTTATCTACGAATATCTTATCAGTAACTTTGCGGCTAATGCCGGAAAGAAGGCAGGCGAGTTCTACACCCCGCACGAGGTATCTCTGCTGATGTCTGAAATCGTTGCAAGCCACTTGAAGGGCAAAAGCGAAATCAAAATTTACGACCCGACAAGCGGTTCGGGATCGTTGCTTATCAATATCGGTCAGAGCGTTGCCAAATATATGACCGATGACAACAACATCAAATACTTCGCTCAGGAATTGAAGGAGAACACCTACAACCTGACCCGGATGAATTTGGTTATGCGTGGCATCAAACCGGATAATATCGTCACTCGTAACGGCGATACTCTTGAGGAGGATTGGCCGTACTTTGACGAAAATGATCCGGTGAATACCTATAATCCTCTCTATGTGGATGCGGTCGTGTCCAATCCGCCGTATTCGCAGGCTTGGGACCCGTCCAACAAAGAGGGAGATCCTCGTTATGCTCGTTTTGGACTTGCTCCCAAAGGAAAAGCCGACTATGCTTTCCTGCTTCACGATCTGTTCCATATCAAGCCGGACGGCATTATGACAATCGTTCTTCCCCACGGCGTACTGTTCCGTGGCGGTGAGGAAGGTGAAATCAGAAAGAATCTGATTGAGAATAACCATATCGACGCCATTATCGGGCTGCCTGCAAATATCTTCTTCGGGACAGGAATTCCCACCATCATTATGGTGCTGCGTCAAAAGCGTGAGAATACAGATGTCCTTATCATCGATGCATCCAAGGGATTTATCAAAGAGGGTAAGAATAACAAGCTCCGTGCGTCTGACATTAAACGCATTGCAGATACTTTTATCAAGCGTGAAAGCGTTGCGAAGTTTTCACGAGTCGTCAGTCGTGAAGAAATTCGCAGCAATGATTATAACTTGAACATTCCTCGCTATGTTGATTCCTCTGAAGCTGCCGAGCATTGGGATGTCTATGCGTCTATGTTTGGCGGTATCCCGACAGCAGAAATTGACGAGATGAGCGAATTCTGGACGGCGTTCCCTGCGCTGAAAAAGGCGTTGTTTACCGAGAGTGGCATTCCTTATGTGAATGTGTCTACCCCTGATATTAAGAGTGCCATCAAGAGCCACCCTGATGTGATCGGGTTTGAGAAAGCTTTTAACGCCGCCTTTTCCACTTTCCCGGCATTCCTGAAAGAAGAACTTATCGACCGGATGGGAAGCATTGAAATCTCTAAGGCTGAAACCGTTCTGAGTGCTGATATTTTTGAGCGACTGAAAGATATTCCACTTATCGACAAATATGCGGCGTTCCAGCTTCTTGACGACGATTGGACAGGTATTTCCATCGACCTCGAAATGTTGCAAACCGAAGGCTTTGCTGCAACAAAGAAGGTTGATCCGAACCTTGTCATTAAGAAAAAGGACGGTAAAGATCAGGAAGTTCAAGACGGCTGGGTAGGTCATATTATCCCGTTCGACTTGGTACAGGCGACTTTGCTCTCCGCAGAAACGGACGAGCTTCACGGTTTGGAAAGCCGTTTGGCGGAAATCCCTTCTGAGTATGAGTCTATCCTTGATGAAATGACAGAGGAGGATAAAGAGAGCTGCAACGATGTTCTCACCGAGGAAGGCGATGCTTTCGTTCCGAAAGAAGTATCCAAAAAGATTAAGGAACTGAAGAAAGACCGTTCTCCTGAAAGCGTTGCGCTTCGTACACTCTTAGAAAAGGTAGAGTCTTTGGTCAAGAGCGAGAAAGAAATCAAGGCGGAGATCAAGGCAAAGAGTGCTGCGTTGCAGGCAAAAACAAAGGATACGATTGAAAGACTGAGCGACGAGCAGGCTTTGGATCTGCTCGAAAAGAAGTGGATTGCTCCTCTCATTGAGAGCATTCACAAACTGCCTGATACCGTAATCGACAGCTTGGTGAGCAAAATTCAAGCCCTTCAAAACAAGTATGCTACAACTTTCTTCGAGGTCGAACAGCAGATCAGCGAAACCGAAGCAACGCTTTCGGGAATGATCGATGACCTTGAGGGTAATGAGTACGATATGCTGGGACTTAATGAGTTGAAGAAATTGCTGGGAGGTAGTGCAGAATGACGAAAAAATCAGATGCTCCCGCAATTCGCTTCAAAGGATTCTCAGACGCTTGGGAACAGCGCTCTCCAAAGATTGTCCGAAGTCTGTCCATCCGACACCATCCCTGACGATTACAAAAATCAATTTTTGCCCATTTTTCTCCATCTACCGTTTTTTCCTGTAATAGCGCACAGGGAACTCCTTCCTGTACTTTTCCTGCTTTTTTCTTTCCTCCCGGTTCTTTAAAAAGTTTAATATTATCAATATCTTTGCTTTTCACTGTTACTACAGTATCAAAGTCGCCATTTTGTACCAGAATCTTAGATGAATCTCCTTGTTCTGCATTTTGACTATTTTTATTAGCCTGTGTTCCACTTTTATTTGAGGAAATCAGCCCAATCGCCAGCCCTCCTAAAAATAATATTACAATCAATGCTCCTGCTATAATAAATGGCATTTTTGAACGCACCTTTACTGGAGTCTGTATATAAGACGGCTGATTATATGAAATTGGCTCTCCCTGTAAATTTGACTGTTGTCCATAGACATTAGAATTCCCTTGTGGATATGACTGTGAACCATAGGCATTGAAATTCCCTTGTGGGTACGGTTGATGATTATAAGGATTTTGATTGTTCTGCTGGCTATAGGGATTTTGACCCACCGGTGGATACGGCTGCCGACCATAGGGGTTTTGATTGCCCTGTTGATATGGATTATTATTGCCACTATACGGATTCTGCCCACCTTGCTGATATGGATTCTGACTGTGCGGATCACCCCATGATTGTGAATCCTGTGATTGCCCATAGGGAGGTCGATTTCCCTGTGATTGATTGTACGATGATCCCATCAGGATCCCGGCTTCCTGGATCACATCGCCAACAAGAAGGCAGACGTTGT